>Ga0207956_1000183_pt1 | contig 18309 bp, 11 predicted proteins | sample CryBogCBE25Jul07_FD_184580 | JGI IMG/M metagenome (GOLD analysis project Ga0207956, IMG submission 184580) | Freshwater microbial communities from Crystal Bog, Wisconsin, USA - CBE25Jul07 (SPAdes) (version 2) | ecosystem: Environmental > Aquatic > Freshwater > Lake | place: Crystal Bog...
CCTTCACATTCACATCCACCTGGTCTGGAGATCCTGGCACATCCTCGGTAGTGATATCTGTTTCGGTGAAATAACCCAACCTGCCCAAACGCTTTTTAGATAAATCGATCTTGTCACCATCAAACCAAGAACTTTCAAACTGACGCATCTCTCGACGAATTACCATGTCACGGGTTTTCGCATTCCCAGAAATTTCTACCTTACGCACATAAATGCGACGACCTGGATCAACCACCAAAGTTAGATCTACTTCAGCCAATTCGCGACGAACATCGGGCTGTGGATTGATTGTTGCAAAAGCATACCCATAGGAACCCAATAATTCTGCAATTGCTTTAGTACTCTCAGTTAAGCGAGCGGATGAGAAGGTGTCGCCTGGTTTCAGAACGATTAACTGCTTAAATTCAGCTTCTTTACCTAATAATTCTCCAGCCAACCGGACATCTTTAACCGTAAATTTCTTACCCTCACGAATGCTGATTGTTAAATAGATGCCTTTTTTATCAGGAGTAATAGATACCTGAGTAGATTCAATCACAAACTCGAGATAGCCACGATTTAAATAATATGAACGGATCGTTTCTAAGTCGGCAGTGAGTTTTTGCTTAGAGTAAAGATTATCTTTGCTGTACCAAGAAAGCCAGCCACCGGTTTTAAGCTGCATCTCGCCCCTGAGAGTGCCCTCGCTAAATGCTTCATTACCAATGAAATTAATTTCCTGAATTTTGGCGACAGGGCCTTCATCAATATTGAAATAGATAGCAACCTGATTGCGCTCTACAGGAGTCACTGTGGCAACAACTTCTGCTGCAAACATACCCTTACCTACATACTGACGCTTTAACTCTTGCTCTGCCTTATCAATTAGCGCTTTGTCATAAAAGCGAGCCTCTGCTACACCAACACTCTTTAGGGATTTGCGAACAATCTCGGGGTCAAACTCTTTCATTCCAGTAAATTCGATACGGGAAATGGTTGGGCGCTCTTCAACGATAACGATTAACACATCACCCTGAGCCTGAATTTGGACATCCCTAAAAAATCCCGTACTATACAAAGCCTTGATTGCTTCGGCACCTTTTTCTTCTGTGAATTTGTCTCCGACTTGAACGGATAGGTAGCTAAATACCGTGCCTGGCTCTACACGCTGCAATCCTTCGACGCGAATATCTTTTACAACGAATGCATCCGCAGCATAAATATTCAAACTCAGTCCAACAGCTATAAGCACAAGCAATTTGGATGAAAATCTTGCAATCAAGGAAGGGTAGGAAGTCAGAAAGTTCAAGGCGAAAAATAGCGTTGTAAATCGTTAAACAAGGCCAGTAGCGATAGAGATATCAACAATAAAAAGCCCACTTTTTGGAACTGTTCTTGCATTGAAATCGAAATCCGCTTTCCAGCAACCAACTCCCATGCATCATACAGGAGCTGACCCCCATCAAGCATGGGGAATGGGAGTAAATTTAGCAACCCAATACTGATACTGATTAATGCCAAAAATGCCAAAAAAGGTTGCCAACCAACCTGAGCAGACCTACCCGCCATATCGGCAATACTTATGGGGCCCCCAAGCTGTTTTATGGATGTTTTTCCGGTGAACATCCCCACCATCAGCCTCAGAGACACCTTGGTGATTAACCAAACCCTGTGGGATGCATAGCCCCAGGCCTGAATAGGGCCAAACTTCAGCTCATTCCACTCGCTTAGGGGCGTTTTTCGGGGTAAAAGACCCAAATCACTCATCGCGTCAGCTTCTGGGTGAATTTTGGGCAAATCCTGGGCCTTGAAGGTCTTAACAGTCTTACTACCATCTGGGGCTTTTAGCTCCAAAGCAAAACCATATTCCCCAGTCAAAGCATCCATCAAAGTCCACCGCAAAGCATTCCAACTGGGAACCGGCTCAAATTCACCAGAAACGGGCATGGATTCCTGCCCAAGAGTTTGCCAGCCAATAACCTTATCTCCTTCGGCAACCCCCAATTTTGCTGCCACAGAATTTTCTGGGGGGCTTTGTAAGACAGCTGGTAGTTGCGGTACTCCAGATATGTAAATCAAAGCGAACAGCGTAATGGCTAAGAAAAAATTAGCAAACGGTCCTGCTGCCACAATCAAAGAGCGCTGCCAAAGAGGCTTTTGATCGAACGATTGAGGTAGGTCCTCTACAGCAATTTTCTGAGAGCGATCTCGACCATCTAATAATTTCACGTAACCGCCCAGAGGAATCGCAGATAAAATCCATTCCGTTTTATTTTTTGCGCGGTAAGTAAAAAGTGGCTTGCCGAAACCAACTGAGAAACGAAGCACTCGAACCCCACATAAGCGAGCAGCTAAGAAGTGGCCAAACTCATGGAAGCTTACCAACACGCCAAGGGTTAATAAAAAAGCGCCGAGAGTAGTTAATGCTTGCAAATAAAGCCTCTATTCATCAGTCTTTTTTTAGAGAGAACAAATAAACTCATGCGCTATTTTTCTTGCACGAGTATCGGCATTTAAAACCGTCTCTAAGGAATCCGCATTTACAGGTGAAACGGCATTCAAGGTTTTCTCAACAACTACTGGAATCTGCAAGTATGGAAGGCCATCATCTAAAAATGCTGCCACCGCCACTTCATTAGCGGCATTTAATACTGCAGGAGCTGTGCCGCCTGCTTTTGCAGCCGCAAAAGCCAAGGCAAGACATGGAAAACGAGCTAAGTCAGGTTCAGAAAAATTCAGATCAGCCAATTGGGTCAAATTCAAAGGCGCTACCCCCGCATCAATTCGTTCTGGCCATGCCAATCCATAGGCAATCGGAGTACGCATGTCAGGTTGACCTAATTGCGCCAGTACAGAACCATCGCGATAGCGCACCATTGAATGTACGACGCTTTGCGGATGAATTAATACTTTAATTTTTTCAAGTGGCAAACCGAACAACCAAAAGGCTTCAATTACTTCAAGCCCCTTGTTCATCATGGTTGCCGAATCCACTGAAATTTTTCTACCCATTACCCAGTTGGGATGAGCGCATGCTTGTTCGGGAGTAATGTTGGTTAATTGCTGGAGAGGTGTATTTCTAAATGGTCCGCCAGAGGCAGTCAACCATAACTCCTCAACACCAAGACTTGCATGGGGTGACTTAGCAAACTCATTTGGCAGGCACTGGAAAATAGCATTGTGCTCACTATCAATTGGTAGCAACTCACCACCACCATTTTTCATAGCCTGCATAAATAAATTACCGGACATCACTAGGGCCTCTTTATTGGCTAGCAATACCCTTTTTCCAGCACTTGCAGCGGCTAAAGCAGGCACCAAACCAGCAGCACCGACAATAGCAGCCATGACCGTATCGCATCCCGATTCTATGACGGCGGTTACTAGAGCTTGCGCGCCATACAACACTTGAGTTTTGATATTCTTTTCGAGCAATAGTTTTTGCAGGTGTGCTGCATCACTCGACTCAGAGACAACCGCAATCGCAGGCTTAAACTCAATACACTGATCAGCCAGTCTCTCTACTTGTCTACCCGCAGTCAAAGCCACGACCTGAAAGCGATCAGCATTCGACCGAATGACATCTAACGTATTAACACCAATTGAGCCCGTTGAGCCCAGGATCGCAACGTGCCGTACCACTAGACCAATCCTGCAAGCAAAGCTGCAATGGGCATCGTCGGAATTAGCGCATCTACGCGATCTAACACACCACCATGCCCTGGCAACAAATGACTACTATCTTTGACGCCAGCTAAGCGTTTTAACTGGGACTCAAAAAGATCCCCAAAAATACTGAAGACTGTTAAGACCGTCACCATCAAAAACATGGGAATCCAACCAAAACGAATCGCCCAAGCACCAAACAGGGTAGATTCGAACGGCAAGAAAAAGACGCATGCTAAAGCGTACACATAACAAAGTACAAAGCCGCCTACTGCACCCTCAACCGATTTGCCTGGACTAATTTGTACGGCGAGCTTACGCTTACCAAATGCTTTGCCGACAAAATAAGCGCCAATATCTGCTACCCAGACTAAAGCCATAGAGCTTAATAAGAACACCAACCCTAACTCGCGCAAGAAAACCAGTGCAAACCAGGTTGCAGGCAACAGGATGAATCCGAATAAAACATAAAAGGGGCGCAACTTTTGTAAAGATAGATTCATGCCTTTAGCCAGAATAAATGGGGCAATAAAAAACCAAAAAAATACTGCCATTAGCAATAAAGAAAATTGCCAGCTGACGTTTTGCATACCCAGCAAAAATAAAATGATCGCCAAACAAAAAAGTGCATAAAGGTATGCAGACCGCTTTGCATCAGGAGCCAAAAGTCGACTCCACTCCCAAGCACCAGCTAGCAAAGCAACCAAAAAGAATATGCCGATATATATTGCCGGCAACAAAAATAAGATCGGCAAGAGCACTGCCAACAAAACAAGGGCAGTAATGACTCGGGTTTTTAACATGTGGATTGGTTCAGAAAATTAAACTGCGTCACTTAACACTTGCGATGCAAGCTGAGCGCTGGTGCGTCCAAAGCGCCGCTCGCGCTGACTAAACCAATCAAAGGCTTTGTGCAACTCTACCTCATCAAAGTCAGGCCACAAGACATCCGTAAAGTACAACTCTGTATAGGCTAATTGCCATAGCAAGAAGTTACTAATTCTTTGCTCGCCACCAGTTCGGATAAATAGATCCGGCTCTGGGGCATAAGCCATTGAAAGATATGGCTGCAATAAGTCTTCGCTTATATCTTCAGGCTTTAAATTTGGATTGGCAACTAAGCAACGTTGCATGGCCTGCAGAATATCCCAGCGACCGCCGTAGTTTGCGGCAATCGTAAAAGTCAAAGCCTTACAGCTAGCAGTCTTTTCTTCTGAAAACTGGACCATTTCCTGTATAGCATTATCAAAACGACTCAAATCACCTATCAAACGCAAACAAATATCATTTTCAGCAAGGCGCGATACTTCACCCTTAAGAGATTTGAGAAACAGCTTCATGAGAAAGCTAACCTCTTCAGGCGGGCGACGCCAGTTTTCAGAGCTAAAAGCAAACACCGTCAGGTATTCAACGCCAATGCGGCGGCACTCTTGCACGATCTTGCGGACTGCACCCAATCCCTCAGAGTGACCAGCCACCCGAGGCATCATCCGCTTACTAGCCCAACGCCCGTTGCCATCCATGATGATCGCCACATGGCGAGGAATAGCACTTACCTCTGGAATTGTCTGTGTTGAACTAAGGTGTTGGGTCATAAAAGAAAGTGATGCAAACAGACCTTAAACGGTCATGATCTCTTTTTCTTTTTCGGAGATGATCTTGTCGATATCTACCACTGCTTTATCGGTCATCTTTTGAATCTCATCAGTAGCGCGACGCTCTTCATCCTCAGAAATTTCTTTGTCTTTAGTTAAACGCTTGAGATGTTCATTTGCATCACGACGCAGATTACGAACCGCAATCTTGGCATCTTCACCTTCACTCTTCACCACCTTGGTCAGCTCACGGCGACGCTCTTCTGTCAATGCAGGCATGGGTACGCGGATAACAGTCCCCTGTGAGGCAGGATTTAAACCTAAATCAGAATCGCGGATCGCTTTCTCAACTGCAGCAACCATTGTCTTTTCAAATGGCTGTACATTAATCGTACGCGCATCAGCTAAACCTAAGCTAGCTACTTGGCTCAGTGGTGTTGGGTTACCGTAATACTCAACTTGGATATGCTCCAAAATTCCGGGATTTGCTCGACCAGATCGAATCTTTGCCAAATTGGATTTCAAAGACTCAAGAGACTTTTCCATCTTTTGATTGGTATTGGTTTTAATTTCTGCTGCAGACATCAGGCCTCCTATTAAACGTGTACCAAAGTACCCTCAGACTCACCTTGCACTACACGCATTAATGCGCCTGGCTTGAGAATCGAAAATACTTTGATTGGTAATTTGCGGTCACGACACAATGCAAATGCAGTGGCGTCCATGACTTGTAGGTTTTTGATAAGGCACTCATCAAACGTGATGGTTTTATACAGAGTGGCACTAGGATCCTTGACTGGATCCGCGCTGTAGATGCCATCCACCTTGGTTGCCTTGAGCATCACTTCGACACCCATCTCGGCACCACGTAAGGCAGCAGCAGTATCGGTAGTAAAGAAGGGGTTACCGGTACCAGCAGCAAAAATCACGACCTTACCTTCACCCATTGCACGAATCGCACGCGGGCGAATGTAGGGCTCAACCACTTGATCCATTCTCAATGCAGATTGAACTCGAGCCTCAACCCCTTTTTGACGCAACGCATCTTGTAGTGCGAGAGAATTCATCATCGTTGCCAACATACCCATATAGTCGGCGGTTGCTCGATCCATGCCCGCTGCACCACCAGCAACACCGCGGAAAATATTTCCGCCGCCAATAACGATAGCGAGTTCTACACCGCTACTTACCACTTGAGCAATTTCTGAAACCATGGAATCAATGGTGACCGGATTGATGCCAAAAGCATCATCCCCCATCAGGGCTTCACCAGATAATTTAAGGAGGACGCGTTTGTAGCCTGGCATGTTTTTATTTTCCGTAATTTGCCAAGTACTTTACATACTTAGCTTATTGATCTTTAAGCACTTTTTAATATCTCCGCCAAATTATAAAGGGCTTGGGACAGACCAAACAAAAGGGCACAGAAACTAAGGTTTCTATGCCCTTTTGGGTATTGCGGACTAGCCGGGGTAAGCCCCGAATAGCTAATTAAGCAGTAGCTTTAGAAGCAGCAGCGACCTGAGCGGCAACTTCAGCCGCAAAGTCGTCTTGACGCTTCTCGATACCCTCGCCTACAACAAACATTGTGAAGCCTTTAACGTTTGTATTGGCGGCCTTGAGCATTTGCTCAACAGTCTGCTTATCGTTTTTCACGAAAGTTTGGTTCAACAAAGAAACCTCTTTGAGGTACTTCTGAATAGAACCTTCAACCATCTTCTCAACGATTTCTGGTGGTTTGCCAGATTCAGCAGCCTTCTGAACAGCAACGCTACGCTCAATCGCAATCGATTCAGCAGGAACGTCGGCCATAGACAAGGCAACTGGCTTCATTGCAGCAACGTGCATCGCAACGTCTTTAGCAGCAACTTCATCACCATCAAACTCAACGACTACACCAATACGAGTGCCATGGAGATAGGAAACCAACTTGTTGCTACCAGAAAAACGTTTGAAGCGACGCGGCATGATGTTCTCGCCGATCTTGCCGATCAAAGCGCTACGAACTTCATCAACCGTTTGACCGTTCAATGGCAATGCAAGCAATGCAGCAACATCAGCTGGGTTCTTTTCAGCAACCAACTTCACGCACTCGTTTACAAATGCCAAGAAATCATCGTTCTTAGAAACGAAGTCAGTTTCGCAATTCACTTCAAGCAATGCACCAGTTGTGCCATTGATTGCAGCAGCAACAATACCTTCAGCTGTAACACGGGAAGCAGCTTTTCCAGCTTTGCTACCAAGCTTTACACGCAGAATTTCTTCTGCACGAGCCATATCGCCATCAGCCTCAGTCAAAGCCTTTTTGCACTCCATCATCGGAGCGTCAGTTTTGGCGCGTAAATCGCCAACCATTGCAGCGGTAATAGCGGCCATTATTCAGCTTTCCCTTCTTCAACAAACTCTTCTTCACCTTCTTTAACTGCTGTCAAGATTTCTTGAACAGAGTTTGCTTTGCCTTCGAGGATTGCGTCAGCAATGCCACGTGCATAGAGGGTTACAGCTTTGCTAGAGTCATCGTTACCAGGAATAATGTAATCAACACCTTCTGGTGAGTGGTTGGTATCAACAACAGCAATCACTGGAATACCAAGCTTATTCGCTTCAGTAATCGCAATCTTGTGATAGCCAACGTCTACTACGAAAATCGCATCAGGAACACCGTTTAAATCTTTGATACCACCGAGTGCTTTTTGCAACTTGTCGAGATCACGATCATTTGTCAAAGCCTCTTTCTTAGAAAGCTTTTCCCAGTCACCAGCTTCTTTGGCAACTTCCATATCTTTCAAGCGCTTCAAAGAACCTTTAACAGTTTTGAAGTTGGTGAGTGTTCCACCCAACCAACGGCTGTCGATATAAGGCATACCAGCACGAGCAGCTTCTTCAGCAATGATCTCGCGAGATTGACGCTTAGTACCAACAAACAAAATCGTGCCACGATTAGCAGCAACTTGTTTTGCGAATTTCAGGGCGTCCTGAAACATTGGCAATGTTTTTTCCAAGTTGATGATGTGGATCTTATTGCGATGACCGAAAATAAATGGGGCCATCTTTGGGGACCAGAAGCGCGTTTGGTGACCAAAATGGCAACCGGCTTCCAGCATTTGACGCATGGTTACTGACATAACTTCTCCTAAGGGTTGGTTCTAAAGTTGAGTCCTAGCTGCGCTAAAAAACGCCACCCTGGAAGGCTCAACTCGCGATTTCAAGTCCAAATAGACCTGAGACCAAAATTATAGCTTAAATATCAAGGCTCTAGCTAAGTCAGGCCAGACTAAGAAAGACTGCTGGCCGACTTAAACATGGTTTAGAGGCCCCGAAAATGGAAATTCTGCCTAAAATTTAAGCAATTAGAGCCTGCCAAATCTTCACAAGTCGTTGATAATCAAGGCATGAATAGTGTATTTACTGCAGAAAAAGACATCCTTGGGATGCGCGAGGCTGGCCGTTTGGCTAGCGAAGTTTTGGATCATGTTGCGCCCCATGTAAAAGCCGGGGTGACAACTGGTGAATTGGATCGTATTTGCCATGAATACATGCGCGACGTCCAAAAAACGATTCCAGCTCCACTAAACTATCAACCTCCCGGCTACCCTCCATTTCCAGCATCGATCTGCACTTCAGTTAATGACGTGATCTGCCATGGCATTCCCGGAGAAAAAGTTCTCAAAAGTGGTGACGTTGTCAATCTCGATATCACCGTTATCACTCCCGATGGTTACTACGGTGACACCAGTCGCATGTTTATGGTGGGTGAAGTTTCGGTGATGGCAAAGCGCCTTACCCAAATTACTTTTGAATGCATGTGGCTAGGAATTGCACAAGTTAAGCCTGGCGCATCGTTAGGAGATATCGGACACGTGATTCAAACGCATGCAGAAAAAGCAGGTTACTCCGTTGTTCGCGAATATTGCGGGCACGGCATTGGCAAAGTATTTCATCAAGATCCACAAATTCTTCACTACGGTCGGCCAGGCACCGGTGAAAAATTGGAAGCAGGCATGACATTCACGATTGAGCCGATGATCAATGCGGGCAAAAGAGATATTCGTACCATGCCCGATCAGTGGACTGTAAAAACAAAAGACCGAAGTCTTTCGGCACAGTGGGAACACACTCTTTTGGTTACCCAAACTGGTGTCGAAGTTCTCACATGGTCAGAGGGCAGCAACCCACCACCAGAGTGTGTCAAAGGCCTGAGCTTTAGACCCTCAACAGCTAACGCTTAATCAAATGGGTCAGAAGTCATCGGAAAATATAATTACGGATGCAGCAAGTCTTCGCGCTGCTCGCGAAACTGCTTATGCTGAATTCAAGAAAACTCAGGCTGTTGGCAAGCTTACTAGGCAACTGAGCAAGTTAACCGATCAATTACTTTCTCGGCTATGGAGTGATTGCGAATTAACGAGTGAAGCAACACTTGTCGCAGTTGGCGGCTATGGAAGGGGCGCCCTCTTCCCTTACTCTGATATCGACATCCTCATATTACTGCCGTCAAATGCAACGATGGTCGATGCCTTATCAAAAAGAGTGGAGCAATTTGTTGCAAAATGTTGGGATACTGGCCTTGAGATTGGATCGTCAGTTAGGACAGCACATGAGTGCATCTCAGAGTCAGAGCAAGACATCACCGTTCGCACCTCTCTGCTTGAAGCGCGTTTGATCTGCGGCAAAAAACAGCTCTTTAAAGAATTTGCCACTGCCTTTGAATCCGCAATGGATCCTAAAAGCTTCTTTCAAGCCAAGCAGGCCGAGCAAATTCAACGTCATTACAAATATCAGGACACACCCTACTCCCTTGAGCCAAACTGCAAAGAGAGCCCTGGCGGCTTACGCGATCTGCAGGTGATCTCCTGGGTCAGTAAAGCCGCATTGTTGGGTGACACCTTTAAAGATTTAAATCAAGCTGGTTTAGTAACTCAAAGAGAGCTTACAGAACTCAATCGCAATCAACGCTTTTTAGAAACTCTGCGCGCTAACTTGCATTTACTCGCAGGCCGCCGCCAAGACGTCATTGCTTTTGACTTGCAAGCACCCCTTGCAAAATCTATGGGGATCGAAACGGATTCCTCACGGCAAGCCAGCGAAGCCATCATGCGACGCTACTATTGGGCCGCGAAAGCAGTTACCCAGCTAAATGACGTGCTGTTGCAAAACATTGAAGCACTACTGTTTCCGCAGGAATCCAAAACAACTCACCCGATTCCAGGCGAGGGAAATGAATACTTTATTGAAAGACAGGGCGTATTGGATATTACCGATCCACAACTCTTTCAAAAGCATCCTGAACAAATTTTGCGCACCTTTTTGGTATTTGCTCAAACAGCTAATGTCAAAAGTCTCTCAGCAACTATTTTTAGGGCGCTCTATAACGCTCGCCAGAAGATGGATGCAAAGTGGCGTGCGAATCCCATTAATCGCGCCCTGTTTATTGAGATTCTGAAACAGCCAGAGGGCGTAAGTCGTGCATTCCAACTTATGAACCGTAGTAGTGTGCTGGGTCGATACTTACCAGCCTTCAGAAAAATTGTTGGGCAAATGCAGCATGACTTGTTTCATGTCTATACCGTTGATCAGCATATCTTGATGGTGTTACGCAATGTACGCCGCTTCATGGTGGTTGAGCACACCCATGAATTTCCTTTCTGCAGTAGCTTAATTGCCCACTTTGAAAAGCCTTGGTTACTCGTGATTGCTGCACTTTTTCATGACATTGCTAAGGGACGCGGTGGCGATCACTCGCAACTTGGCAAAGCGGATATGCGCAAGTTTGCTAAAGAACATGGTTTAGATAAAAAAGATACCGAGCTACTAGTATGGCTAGTTGCAGAACATCTCAATATGAGTCAGGTAGCTCAAAAGCAAGACATCACGGACCCAGATGTCGTCCGCGCATTTGCCAAGAAGATGGGTGATGAACGTCATCTCACCGCCTTGTACTTGCTTACTGTTGCAGACGTGCGTGGCACCAGCCCTAAAGTTTGGAATGCCTGGAAAGGTAAGTTACTCGAAGATCTCTATCGAGCAACCCTGAGAGTGCTAGGCGGTGCTAAACCCGATGCGTCCTCTGAACTAGCCCAGCATCAAGAAGAGTCGAAAGCCAAGTTACGCCTTTATGGCATCAATGACGATGTTTATGAAGAGCTTTGGAAGCAGTTAGACGTTGCATTCTTTCTCAGACAGGATTCGTCAGATATTGCATGGCTGACACGTCACCTCTATAACAAGGTGAATACTGATCAGCCAATTGTGAGGGCAAGACTATCTCCAATTGGCGAAGGCTTACAAGTTGCAGTCTATGTGAAAGACCAGGAAGATCTTTTTGCCAGAATCTGCGCCTACTTTGAGAAACATGGCTTTTCCATTTGGGATGCTCGAATTCATACTACGCGTCATGGCTATGCATTAGATACATTCCAGATCTCTGGAAGTAATCTCGTAGATGAAGGTAGTAGTTATCGCGACCTCATTCAGTTAGTGGAGTATGAATTGACACAGGCTTTAACGATTACGGAGCCTCTTCCTAATCCAAGCATGGGTCGCCTCTCTAGACAATCACGCACTTTCCCAATTCAACCGCGTGTTCACATGGTTCCTGATGATCGGGGCCGCTACTATACGCTCGCACTCTCAGCGAGTGACCGCACTGGCCTGCTCTACACCATTTCTAGAGTACTAGCGAAACATCAAGTATCAATTCATACCGCTAGGATTAATACTCTGGGGGAACGCGTAGAGGATATACTTTTATTAGACGCCGCTAACTTAGGTAAAAATCCTAAGTTACAGATTCAGCTTGAGACAGAGTTGCTTGAAGCTTTGGGAGCTTAAAAGTCAGGTTGTGGCAGTTGGTTGATTACTTCAATAATACCAACATTGCCACCTCATCAATCACAGACACGCCAAGCTCTTCTGCTTTAGTCAGCTTGCTGCCAGCATCAGCACCAGCCACTACATAGTCTGTTTTCTTGGAAACAGATCCTGCCACTTTAGCTCCCGCCTTTTCCAGCAAATCCTTTGCTTCATCGCGGGTCATTGTTGGGAATGTACCCGTGAGTACAAAGGTTTTGCCAGCCACTGCAGCACTGATGACCTTTTCTTCTACAGATAGCTGCATTCCAGATGCCAGAAGCTGTTCGATGACTTCGCGATTGTGGGCTTCCTGCATAAAGCTGGTAATGGAATCAGCAACAACTGGGCCCACATCTTTAACCGATAAGAGATCTTCAAGAGTTGCGTCCATGAGCGCGTGCATAGATTGATAGTGATTCGCTAGATCCTTGGCAGTTGTCTCGCCTACATGACGAATCCCTAGGGCAAAAATAAATCTAGCTAGAGTCGTATTTCTAGATTGGTTGATTGCCTGAATCAGATTATCCGCAGACTTCTCGCCCATGCGCTCAAGATTCGCTAAAGCTGCAAACCCAAGTCGATACAGATCAGCTGGAGTTCTGACGAGGTTTTGATCTACTAATTGATCCACAATCTTTTCGCCAAGACCTTCAATATCAAGAGCCCTTCTGTGCGCAAAATGAATGAGTGCTTGTTTACGCTGCGCGCCACAAAATAATCCGCCACTGCAGCGAGCAACAGCCTCATCAGCGAAGCGCTCGATATGCGAATCACACACTGGGCAATGGGTAGGCATTTGAAACTCTTTCGCATCGGCTGGTCTGCGATCCTTAATAACCGACACTACCTCAGGAATCACATCGCCCGCTCTGCGAACTGACACAGTATCGCCAATACGTACATCTTTGCGTTTAACCTCATCCTCATTGTGTAGGGTGGCATTCGTAACCGTCACACCACCCACTTCCACAGGAGCAAGCCTAGCTACAGGGGTAATAGCACCTGTGCGCCCCACTTGTACATCTATTCCCAATACCGTGGTGAGCGCTTCTTGAGCGGGATACTTGTGAGCCAATGCAAAGCGCGGGGCTCTTGAGACAAAGCCAAGTTTGGCCTGCTCTACAAATGAATTCACTTTGTATACAACACCGTCAATGTCATAAGGAAGTGAATCACGCTTAACCCCAACCTCTTCATAAAAAGCCAAGATCTCTTTTACCGAATGAAGTACGCGTCGCTCTGAGCAGACTGGTAAACCTAATTCGGCATAGGCATTGAGTAACTCTTCGTGGGTTTTTGGCAGCCACGACTGTGGCTCTAATGCGCCCAAGCCATAAGCATAGAAAGACAGCGGTCTTTTTGCGGTGATCTTAGAATCGAGCTGACGCAAACTACCCGCAGCAGCGTTTCGTGGGTTGGCAAATTCTTTTTCACCAAGCTCGGCGGCTTGGCGGTTCATCCTCTCAAAGTCTTTGAGATACATAAACACTTCCCCGCGAACTTCTAAAACCTTAGGGAGATTTTTTCCCGTCAGCTTCAGAGGAATGGCGCGAATTGTCCGAATGTTTGCAGTCACATCTTCGCCACTCGCTCCATCACCTCGGGTAGCTGCCCTCACCAAAGAACCATTCTCATAGCGCAATGAAATAGCCAGGCCATCAAACTTGAGCTCCCCCGCGTAAGCTACATGATCCGCATGCAAGCCTTCACGGCAACGACGATCAAAAGCAATAAGCTCAGCCTCTTCAAATGCATTGTTGAGTGATAGCATCGGAACTTCATGGGTAACCGACTCAAACTCTTTTAAGGCCGTACCACCCACACGCTGCGAAAGAGACTCTGGTGTAACCCACTCAGGATGAGCCGCCTCAATATCCAATAACTCACGATAGAGACGGTCATACTCAATATCAGGTAGAAGTGGGTTATCGAGAACATAGTAAGCATGCTCTAAGCGTGCAAGCTCAGCCTGCAAAAATGCGTAACGCTCCGCTAAATTTGTCGGACTATGTGACGACAAGGTAATTTCCTAGCTAAAGAGTCTGCTAGCTGTTGAAGAACCCGCTGGAATGCCGGCTTTTTCAAGATTGGCATATAGACCATCGAGATGCTGACGGATACTGATCACGGCAGCCTCGCTTAAGTTAATGCCATTGTCATCTACCAAGCGACCATGGGCTTCTTGGGCGATCTCAACAGCCTCTCCAAGCATTCTTTCAAAAGCTCGCTCTTCATGCGCTACCAATGGAATTTCCAGAAGTAGTGTCAGCTGCGTTAGGGGTTTATTTGGGTCAAAGTCAGCGCTATTAAAAATCATAGAGCCGTTGCTATGGAACTCATATTGCCTACCATTGCGTGCCAACCTAAAGCCACGTTGTCGCATCAAAGCATTAAAGCTACTCCAAGGGCATGGCTCATCAAATAAGATGTTAATACTGAGTTGAATATCACTCTCTGCGGCCATAGCATCCAACTCTTTCGCGCTATCAAGCATGGTGTTGACGCTCGGCATATCGATTTGGGAGCCCAGGGTATCAGCTAAAGCCTGTGCACGAGAGCAAAAATCAGAGAGCTCAATGACGCCAATAGGTCCTTTGCGACTAGCTAACTGAATAGCTAATTGAAGATCGGAATACTTGGACTCAGGATGCAATTCTTCCCAGTCTTCGGCTATGTCGATATTAGCATTGAGCCCCTCACACATTGTGCGAGCGTTAGATTGGCTTTGTAAATCTCCCCAGGAATTCATTTCTTCAAGAATCTCAGAACCACTAATAGCCCCATCAAACCGAAGAGTTATAACGCAATCAATTCGCGGGTCAATTAAAAATTTTTCTCGCGCAATAGAAGCTACTGGCCTAACAACCCCAAAACTAGGCTCGGCCCGTTCGAGAGGATGAGGATCTGCAAACCCCTTGCCGAAATTTGGCTCACGTAATGCGCTCTTGTCAACCTCGCTATGTTTTTGCTCACTTGCCTTACGACGTGCGCGCGCATACTTTAAATTGAGAATCGCAACTAATATCAAAATGAGCAGGCCAATGACCGCCAATGCAAACTGCAAATCAGACATGCCAAACTTTGTCATGATTTGTTCAGCGTACACTTAGGCCGCCTCTACCATTGAAACTGCGGAGGAGATATCAACCGCAACAATTCTGGAAACACCCTGCTCTTGCATGGTGACACCAATCAATTGATGGGCAATTTCCATGGTGATCTTGTTATGCGAAATAAACAAAAACTGCGTCTTATCTGACATTTTGGCGACTAGCTGGGCATAGCGCAGCGTATTAGCATCATCTAAAGGCGCATCAACCTCGTCAAGTAAGCAGAACGGCGCAGGATTAAGGAGGAAGAGCGAGAACACCAAAGCAATCGCAGTTAACGCCTTTTCACCACCTGAGAGTAGGTAAATGCTGCTGTTTTTCTTACCAGGCGGCTGAGCCATTACTTGAACACCGGAATCTAATATCTCTTCGCCTGTCATTACCAGCTCCGCATGACCACCGCCAAACAACTCTGGGAAAAGTTTGCCAAAGTGTCCATTTACCTGATCAAAAGTACCCTGCAATAAATCACGTGTTTCTGCATCAATCTTGGCAATTGCATCCGTTAAGGTTTGCATCGCTTCGTTCAAGTCAGCGGATTGCGCGTCCAAGAATTGTTTGCGCTCTCGTGAGCTTGCCAATTCATCAAGAGCCGCCATGTTGACAGGGCCAAGTGATTGAATTTCAGTATTCAAACGATTCACTTCGGTCTGGAGAGCGCCCACTTTTAAGTCAGGACTAAAGTTTGCTTCCAACGCGGTCAAATCAGCCTCTGCATCAGAGAGCAATGTTGCAAATTGCTCAAAGTTTAGACGGGCAGCTTGCTCACGTAACTGCAAATCAACCACCTTGTCGCGCATGGGCTGTAAACTACGCTCAACCTGCATACGTGCTTCATCAACCTCACGCAACTGATGCAATAGAGCATCTTGTTCAGTGCGAGCGTTAGCCAAAGCAGCTTCACGAGCACTGCGTGCTAATAACAAGCCCTGCAATTTGTCTTGTGCTTCTTCGTCACTCAAAGACTCAAGCTCTTGTGTGGCGAGGTCATGTTTATCCTGAATCTCCATGATCTGAGTACGCGCAGTACTTTGATCACGCTGCAGATCCGCAATACGCTGCTGCAAAGAACGTGTTGCAAATGCAGCTTCTTGGGCAGCCATTTCAGCAACCCGCAATGACTCACGCAAGCGATCACGTTCTTGTGTAGAGAGCTCTAATTTTTCTTGTGCAGCTGAAAGTGCATCTTGAAGATCTTGCTTAGATTGCTCTGACTCAGCTAACTCGGTTACAGATTGCTCTTGCGTTAGGTTCAACTGCTCACCCTGCTGACGCAACTCACTTAATTCACTCTGAATTTGTGCAGCACGCTGACTATATTGCTCTTCAGCCTGAGTTAACTGCATTCTCTCCACTTCAAAGCCATGCGCCTCTTGAACTGCTTGTTCTGCAGCAATGCGCGCCTGCTCGGCAGCTTGATGAGCCGCTTGATAGTTGGCAACGCATTGATCTAGTTCACCCTGCAATTCACTTTGCATCAATTTTTGCGCACGTAATTGCTTCTCAAGACTCTCCATCTCTTGAGCACGCGCCAACATGCCCGCCTGCTCTGAATCTGCCGCATACAGTTGAACGCCTACTCGACTGACTAAGTGCCCTTGTTGTGTAACAAATGCGCCGCCAGCTGGCAACTTCTCACGACGATGTAAGGCATCCTCAAGACTTGAGGCGATATAGATGTTATCTAACCATTCTTGCAATACGGATGTCAGTCTTGGAGCGCCAGCACTTTGCACGCGACTTAATAGTGGCGTGAAATCTGCTGGGGCTGATGTGTGAGCAGGACTAATTTCCTCCGCGAGTAAAATCGCCAAGCGACTGGGCGGCGCATCATTAGCTAAGGCTAAGGTTTCTTGCACACTCTTTGCAGTAACAGCCGCTAAACGTTCGCGCAATACCGATTCCAACGCGGCTTCCCAGCCACTTTCCACCTTGAGCTCTTGCCATAGGCGCTTACTCTCCTTTAGACCCTTACTCTCAAGCCATGGACCAATCTTGCCCTGTGCTTGCACACTAGCCTGCAAAGCAGTTAAGGCCGTTAATTTAGCTTCGGTTTGCGCCAAATCTTGATTGGCAGTCTGAATCTTTTGTTGAGCAGCATTTCGCGCTTCATCGGCAGCAGGTACGCGTTGCTGTGTTTCTCCTGCGCGCTGCTTTGATTCTTCAACCTTACGTTGAGCCATTGCATGACGATCAACGGCCATTTGCAGCGCTTCAGCATCTGGTCTACGCATCCCATCAAGCTCGCCTGTTAAACGTGCTTCACGCCCTTTAAGTTCATCTGCCTGCGCTGACATTGCACGAATACGCTCGCCCAAACTAGCAAGACGTTGCTCGATAGTAGCCAAACTATCGCGGGCGTTATTCAAATCGCGTGCTGAATTTTGAAATACCTCTTCATGACTTGGCATCTGATCTTGCAAACCATTGAGCTCTGTCAATAAGGTTTGCTCTTTTTCAGCAGCCAAAGCCAGCTCATGTTCAGTGGTGCGTTGTGCTTGAGCAGCATCAGTTTCTTGCACAGTCCAGCGTTGTAACTGCGCTTGCAAATCTTGAGTTTGCTGTTGTAAGCGCTGACGCGCTTCTTGCACATAATGAATCTGTGATTCAACTTGACTGACATCAGAATTTGTTTGATACAGCTCGCCTTGCGCCGCAGAGACTTTGTCTTGCAATTCGTACTGTTGAGTACGCATCGTTTCCAGCTCAGACTCTGCATGACGGAGCTTGGCGGTCTGCTCTTCCAGACTCACTTGAGTATCACGAATACCGTTCGCATGGCGCTCTTGCTCTTTACCAGCCTCAGTCTGACGGACAAACCACAATAACTGCTGTTGTGATTTCATTTGTGTTGAGAGTTCAGCGTGACGCTCAGCAACCGTAGCTTGTTTTTCAAGGCGAGTCAGTTGTTGATCAAGCTCACGCAAGATATCTTCAACACGCGTTAAGTTTTCTACTGTGTCTTCCAAGCGAGATGCAGTTTCCTTGCGGCGCTCTTTATATTTAGAAACGCCAGCTGCTTCCTCTAGGAACACGCGTAACTCTTCTGGCTTTGCTTCTAAGATGCGATTGATGGTTCCCTGTCCAATAATTGCGTAACCCCTTGG
>Ga0207956_1000206_pt1 | contig 16919 bp, 17 predicted proteins | sample CryBogCBE25Jul07_FD_184580 | JGI IMG/M metagenome (GOLD analysis project Ga0207956, IMG submission 184580) | Freshwater microbial communities from Crystal Bog, Wisconsin, USA - CBE25Jul07 (SPAdes) (version 2) | ecosystem: Environmental > Aquatic > Freshwater > Lake | place: Crystal Bog...
CGTGGCGCATCGCCCGTAATAGTGATGGGACCTTGCGCCTTGCCACCATCGGCAAAGTTGAGTTCGTGACGCTTGCCGTTACGGTCAATCTCGAGCTTCAACGCCGTTGAGAGCGCATTGACAACTGAGACACCGACACCGTGGAGACCACCAGAAACTTTGTACCCCTCGCCGCCGAACTTACCTCCGGCGTGCAGCACCGTCAGCACGATTTCCGCCGCTGACTTGCCGGGGTACTGAGGGTGTTCATCGACAGGGATACCACGGCCGTCGTCGACCACACGGCAACTGCCATCCTTGAGAATGGTCACGTCAATGCGCGTGGCGTAGCCCGCCATTGCTTCGTCAACGGCATTGTCCACAACCTCCCAGATGAGGTGGTGGAGACCGGCGGGACCGGTCGATCCGATGTACATACCTGGACGAACTCGGACGGGCTCAAGGCCTTCGAGAACAGTGATGTCGCTCGCGCCGTAGCTCGCCGACCCCTTGGACTTTTCAGCCACGAAGTAATCCTTTCAACACAACATTTTGGGGCAAACAATGCCGCCAAATCCCCTAAAGGGAGCACTCAAATCCTACTCGTTGGGGTGCAACACAACGGTTGCATAGCAGGGGTTAAAGCCTTATTAATCAAGGATTAATGACTAGGAGAGACCAGTGGTCGAAGTGAGTGTGGTGCTCGGTCCCCCAACACCGCCAACCCAGCCAGAATCGCGTCGTTATCTTCGAGAATTCGCTGCGCAAAAGCGCCCGAGGGAACCGCCACCAACAACACGCCGTTCTTCACCATTTCTGGTCGGCAGCGTTGGGCGATGACGTCATCGACCAGTGTTGGCCATAGTCCCCGCACCTCTTCGATGACGGCGAGGTCCACGCGACGAACGCGCTTCGCGAGTGACTGAAGGATGTCACCAATGGCGACCGGCTGATCCTCCCGGCGCCTCATCGCAGTGTTCCCACATCAACAATGGCGGCGGGTGTCATACCGCTTGGCAACGGTGAGGCGGTCGTCACGAGGGTTTGCCCAACGGGCAATAAGTGGAGGAGACGGTCAGAGCGGACGGGGTCGAGTTCACTGAACACGTCATCCAATAAAAGAAGTGGATCGACGCCACGCTGTTCACGCACTACATGGTGGCCAGCGAGCCGCAAAGCCAGTGCGAAGGATCGCTGTTCCCCTTGTGAGGCCTGGCGGCGGGCATCACGACCATCGAGGTGTAATGCAACGTCATCACGGTGGGGCCCAACGGTCGAGTAGCCGCGATGGAGGTCGTCGTGGAGGGCGCGTTCGAGGGCTTTTTGCAAATCGTCACTCCATGATCGTTCGTAGGACAACGTTACCGGGAGGGTGTTTTGCGCCAAATCTTGGTAGTACACCTGCACCAAGGGCGACAGGGTGTGGAGCAGTGATTCTCGAGCCGCTACGAGGAGTTCGGCCGCCGAACAGAACTCTGCATCCCACACCGCGAGCTCATCAACTGCTGAGCCAGGCAACCGTTGCCCCTGCCACTTTTTGAGTAGAGCGTTTCGCTGTTGGAAAACGCGGGCGTAGCGCTCAACGAGATCACCCGTCGACAAATCAGCGTCGGTGAGCAGCGTCGTTAGGAAGACCCGACGATGCTCTGGGCCTTGACGAACCACATCAACACCCTCGGGGGTAAAAATCGTTAGTGGCAGTACCGCCGAAAGCGCCGATCGTGACGTTGGTCGCTGACCATTGACCAGCATGCGCTTCGATACCGAGCGCACCCCTTTGGTCAAGGTCAGGTCAACCTGCACTCGGCGTTCTTGTTGAAACAACACACCGTGGACTTCTGCGAGATCAGTCGTCGTCCGAATCATGTCAACCGCGGTGGTCGTGCGAAAACTTGATGCTGTCGCTAAGGCATAGACCGCTTCAAGTATGGATGTTTTCCCTGATCCATTAGGTGAAAGCAGTACCGTGACGGCGGACGTGTCTGGTCGAAAGACACACTCCGTAAAGAGGCGGAAATTTCGAAGGGTGAGCTCGTGTAGCCCCACGTCGGACGTGAACTACTGAACGCGTACCGGCATCAAGAGATACCGGAAGCGCACATCGTCTACGGCGTGCACCATGGCGGGGCGAACAGCGTCGGTGATCTCGAGGACGACCTCGTCACCAGGAACTGCCTCGATGCCCTCAATGAGAAAACTGGGGTTGAAGGCGATGGTGATTTCTTCACCCTGGTAGTCAGCGTCGACATCATCTTCAATGTCACCGGTGTCGTGGCTCTGAGTGCGAATTTCCAGACCCTTGTCACGGGCCGTGAGGCGAACCGAGGAGGTGGAGTCTTTGGCGAGCAACTTGGCGCGTCGAAGAGACGTCATCAAGGTGTCCTTGGCAACCCGCAATTGGTTGGGGTAGCTCGCGGGAATCAACTGCAACACCGATGGGTAGTTTCCATCAATCAAGCGTGAGGCAATGGTCGACTTACCCACGACGAAGCAGATTTCGGCATCAGTCAAGGTGACTCCGATTTCGGCGTCGGCCGGCAGTGAAGACGCCACTCGCTGTAGTTCCTGCAAGGCGCGAGCGGGGACGAGGAGGTCTTGGCCACTGCCAATGCCCGCCACACCAGGAACGTCACGCACTGCCAGACGGTACGAGTCAGTAGCGATCAAACGAAGTGTTCCCTCGTGCTGGGTGAACAGCACACCGGTCAACAACGGACGTGCGTCGTCAGAGGCGGCGGCCCGTACAACCTGGTTGAGTCCTTGTACCAAGTCGAGTGCGGGGACAGTGGTGAGTGCCCCAGTGACTGGAGGCAAGTTCGGGTAGTCCATCACCGCGAACGTGCGGAGTGAGAATTTCGCGCGACCGAGCGACACCTCGACATTGTCGTCAGCACTCGTAATTGTCACCGCACCGGCTTCGAGTGAGCGAACTGCGTCAACAATCAGTCGAGCGGGTACGACCGTGGCACCATCGGCGAGACCAATTACATCGACCGTTGTGCGAATAGTGATGTCGAGATCGGTACCGGTGACAGTGAGTTGATTGCCACTGAGTGAAAGGAGGATGCCTGATGAGGCACCGATGAGTCGTGTGGCAACAACGCGGCTGGCGGCACTGAGTGCTTCAACAAGGATGTCGCGTTCTGATTTGAACTTCATAGAGGGCCTTTCTTTCCTACTGAGATTACGTGTGTTTTAAAGTTGTTATGAATGCTTGGTAGTAGTAGGGGTGTGAATTTGTGTAGAACTTTGCATTTTCCCTGATTGATTACTATTTTCTGAGTGACCCGTTTCCCACAGTCTTGTGGATAATTCCTTCAACCTGCTGGCTTCAACCTTCACGTGATGTGGATTGCGCGTTGGTTGCTCACACTAGACCCACACGGCTATCCACCACTTTCCCACAGGTCTATCGTTCGCCCTGGAGCTTGCGTTTGAGATCGTTGACCTGTGCGAGGAGCTCCGGGTTGGTGGCGAGTTGCTGAGTGACCTTTTCCACCGCGCTGATCACGGTGGTGTGGTTCCGGTTGTCGAACATGCGCGCGATCATCGGATAGCTGTAGTCATGCAGGAGTTCTCGAATGAGGAACATTGCGACGTGCCGAGCGTGCACCATCGGCCGGAGACGCTTGGACCCACGAACATCGGTCGGTGATAGGCCATAAAAAGTTGAGACGGTGTCGATGATCACCTCGGGCTTGAGCACAACATGCTCATGACCAAGGTTCGTCAGGTGGGCTTTCGCAAGTTCCAACGAAACGGGTTCTTGGCGAAGGGCGGCGAAGGCGCGCAGCATCGTGATCGACCCCTCAAGTTCACGGATATTGTCCCGGACCCGCTGGGCAATCCACTGCGCAACATCCGAGGGGAGGTCCATCTGCTCTCGCTCAGCCTTCGCCATCAAAATAGCGATGCGGGTTTCGAGATCGGGCTGGTCAATCTCAGTGACGAGACCCTGGAGAAGGCGGCTGCGGAATCGGTCCTGCAGACCACCAAGGTCCTTGGGCGAGCGGTCAGAGGTCAACACAATCTGCTTTCCTTCGGAATGCAGGGTGTTGTACGTGTGGAAGATTTCCTCGTGGAATGTTTCGCCACGCTGCTCCATGAACTGGATGTCGTCGATGAGGAGAACATCAATCTCGCGGTAGCGCTCGTGGAGCGCCAACTGGGTGCGCGTTTGAATCGCTCGAATGAAGTCATTCAAGAAGGTCTCGGTTGAAACGTAGAGGACCTTGCGATACGGGTAGTTCTCCTGAATGTAGTTACCAATGGCGTGCAGCAGGTGGGTTTTGCCGAGACCTGAGTTGCCGTACATCATGAGAGGGTTGTAGGCCCGCCCTGGGGTTTCGGCGGCGGCAATAGCGGCGGCCCGTGCCAGACGGTTGGAGGGACCTTCGACGAAGGAGTCGAACGTCATGTTTTTGTTGAGGCGGAGTGGTCGATCCGAGGCACTCGGAGATGGCGCAAGGGTCTCGACTTCGAGTGGGGCGGACGGTGCGGAGGGAGCGGTCTCCATAGTTGGCGGGATTGACGACTCGGGGTTGACAACAAGGGCAATGGAGGTGTTGGGCCCTGAGAGAAGGCGAACCTCTTCGGTGATGAAGGGGATATACCGCTGCTGAACCCGAATTAATTGAATCTGGTTGGGTAGCGACATGGTTACCACGCCATTTGAGTAATCCACAAGCTGTAATGAACTCAGCCCAGCCGACCAAATGGCCTCAGAAGCCTTATTCTGTAAAGCTTCTCGGAGCGCACTCCAGAGTTCTTCACCGTTCATTACAACTCTCCTCCACAGGCCAAAACCACACTTATCCACAGGGTGGCACACTGATAATTCCAGAATTCCCGGGGGGTGGGAACGACACCTTACACGGTCAAACATCTTCTTTTCAAAACGGTGTCGTTATCGGCTAGGATGGTAACCCACAGGGCAACAGCGACCCCCAGGGGGTACCGCGTTGCGCTCAATATGAGTTTAAGAAGAGGTTTTTGTGAAGCGTACATACCAGCCAAATCAGCGTAAGCGTGCGAAGACACACGGTTTCCGTGCCCGCATGAGCACCCGCGCCGGCCGTGCCATTTTGAAGGCCCGTCGTGACAAGGGCCGTCACCAGCTGACGGTCTGATCCTCGCATGCCCGGTCGGGTCGTATCCCGACGGCAGTTTGCGGAGTTCTCCTCACCAACGGGTCGAGGAAGCAGCGGTCCACTCCGAGTGGTCTTCGTTGCTCATCCAACCGAGTCGTCACTGGGTGTTGCCTACGCAATCAGCCGAAAAGTCGCAAATGCGGTGAATCGGAACCGTATTAGGCGGCGCCTCCGGGCAGCTATGGATGGACTTAGCCCCCGCCCGCTCTCAGGAATTTACCTGATCAAGTGCGCAAACGGGACAAAGGACCTCTCCTATGACGAACTTCTTCACCACCTCACCCACGCGGTCAGCCGGGCCAATGGACTCTAAGGTCACGCACGCACAGTCCTTGCTTCTACGTGGTTTGCGCTCGTACCAATTTCTTCGGGCCGGTCGATTTGCCCCGTGTCGCTTTTACCCAAGCTGTTCCGCCTATGCAGTGGAGGCAGTTGAAGTACATGGCGCTGGTCGCGGTCTTTGGCTCGCTCTGCGCCGCGTTTCACGTTGTCACCCTTTTGGTTCACATGGTGTGGACTTGGTTCCGGTACGAAAGAAAGATAGGTAGTTACGCATGAACTCAATTACCCACCCGATCGGGCAGATCTTCCAGCCCGTGTTTCGCCTGTTTGGCGAAATCTTGGCTTTTTTCTATGGTCTGGTACCGAATTACGCTTTCGCAATCATAATGCTCACCATTGTCATTATGGGTGTTTTGACGCCATTTACGGTCAAGAGCACGAAATCAATGGTGGCGATGTCGAAGCTGCAGCCAGAAATCAAAAAATTGCAGCAGAAGTACAAGGGCCCCGAAAATCGGCAGGTTCTCAACGAAGAACTAATGAAGTTGTACAAGGAGGAGGGAGTCAACCCCGTTGGAGGCTGCCTACCGGTCATGCTTCAAGCCCCTTTCCTCTTCATTCTGTACAGCGTTATCAAGGGTTTGTCGGCGGTAAACATCCACGGTCTTGCTGCCCCGCGGTATATACCGACAAGTTCGAAGATGTATGCCAACCTGGTGGCGGCTCACGGCCAAATTCGGGTCTTTGGTATGGACATGAGCCTGAAAACCTTCAGCCACCACTCCTCTGTGTACGCCCAGCTCCCCTTCTTCGCCTTTGTCTTGGCCGCGGTGGGGCTGCAGTACTTCCAAATGGCCCAGGTGAATAACCGAAACAAGAAGACCGGCCAGCCGATTCCGGCGCAGCAACAGACAATGCAGCGCATCTTGCCCATAGTTTTCTTCTACTTCTACGTCATTATTCCGGCGGCTGTCGTGTTGTACATGATCGCTTCCACGATCATTCGCATCATCACGCAGTACGCGATGTTTGCCACGGGCATCTCGAACCCTCATAAGCACACTGGTGGCGCCAAAGAGGTAGAGCGCGAAGTCCCTGGTCGTGAGGGTGAAAATAGTTCAGCCTCCGACAAACCTTCAACCTTAAAGTCAAATGCAGCACAGAACCGCGCCAATGGAAAGCGCAAAAGAAAGGATCGGTAACCATGGATTGGGTAGAAACAACCGGTAAAAACATTGATGAGGCCACAGAGCGTGCCCTCGCCCATCTCGGCGTCGCACGCACCGACGCAGAGGTAGAAATTCTGGAGGAGCCCAAGTCGGGACTCTTCGGTCGTACTCGTGGTGAAGCCCGCGTGCGCGCCCGCGTACTGCCGGTCGGTCCTCGACCAAAGCGTTCGCGCCGTTCAGGTGGTCGTGAAGACCGCCCCACGAATGACCGCCCAAAGGGTCCGAAGCCAGCAGCAACGACGGAAGCGCGCGAACCCCGCGAACCCCGTCCCCCACGTGAGCCACGTGAACAAGGTCGTAGCAAGCAGAATGAGGGCAAGAAGGCACCTCGTCGTGAACAGGATTCATCAAAGGAGAACAGCATGGCCGAAAGCATTTCACTGCAAGATCAGGGCATCATTGCCAAGGAATTCATGATTGGTCTTCTCGCCTCGATGAACATCGCTGCCGAAGTCACCACTCGCGAAATTGACGCGGAAACTATTGAGATCGCTGTCAACGCAAACCCACCCACCGAGCTTGGTGTTTTGGTTGGCCCTCGTGGTACCACCCTGCAGGCGCTGCAGGAAGTGACGCGTACGGTTGTCCAGGCCAAGAGCCCCGGAAAGACGGACCGCATCTTGGTGGACGTCGCCCAGTACCGCGAGCGTCGTGTTGCAGCCCTGGGTCGCTTCGCGGCTCAGATTGCCACCGAAGTAGTTGAGACGGGTGAAGAGCGCGCTCTTGAGCCGATGTCAGCCGCCGACCGCAAGGCCGTCCACGACTCGTTGACGGAAAACACCGCTGTTGTGACCCGCTCCGAAGGTGAAGAGCCTCGCCGTTTCGTGGTTATTGCTCCGGCATAATTAATCCATGACAAATCCATGGTTGTTACGCGCCCTCGAGGAATCGAGGGCGCGTGACTTTTTAGGCCCCGTGCCATTTGAACAACAGATCGAACACGCCACTGGTTTCGCTCAATCATGGGCGGACGTCTCCACTGACGCCCCTACCACCTTCCTTGACCTCGGCAGTGGCGGTGGCCTCCCTGGGCTAGTACTGCTGGACCTTTGGGGGTGTCAAGCAACATTCCTTGACTCCATGGAGAAGAGAACGGCATTTCTGCGGGAGGTACTGACGTGGGATGGGGCTCCGAGTGGGGGCCGCGTGGAAACTGGACGGGCTGAGGCCCTTGCACGAACGGCGCGCTTGAACGAGAAGTTTGACCTTGTGACCGCTCGATCATTTGGACCCCCAGCGGTAGCCGCCGAGTGCGCGACCCGCTTCTTGAAGGTTGGCGGCTATTTCATTGTTTCCGAGCCACCAGATGACGATTCACCGAGTCGGTGGAAGCCAGATGCTGTTGGACAACTCGGACTCCACGTAGTGGAACGAGTACGACACGGTGCTGCCTACCAAATTTTGAAGAAGGTACGGCCGACACCTGATCGTTTCCCACGTGACGTAGGCGTACCGGGGAAAACACCCCTCTTCTAATGTTTCACGTGAAACAACTGGAGTCGATTTTGCCGCCGAGGCAGAGCGTTGCTTCGGTAATTGTTTCACGTGAAACATCGCCGTTTTGCCTCCTTGAGAAAAGCTGGCAATAGCCGCACCTGTATTTCAGGACGCGAGCTACAGGAACTCAGTCCTGAACTAACATTGGGATGTTGCCGTAGGGCGTAAACCCCTCAAAGAAATTGAATGCTGCTACGAATGATTTCGTTTCGTAGTGACCGTCTGATTTGCGTACTAGGTGGCAGGTGTCGCTGATGTCGCTGTAGTCCAACTGATTGCCGTTGATGAAGCGAGTATCCCCCGCAATCAGCTGCCAGTAGGTATCGCTCTCGTAGCCCCAGGTTGCGACAATTTGGGCGGTTGGCACTTCTATTTGAACGATTGCCCTTGCCTCCGCGAACGTGATCACTGCCCCTCCCAACTGTTGCCTCGTACACGGCGCGTCCATCTCGGTGGACACCAGTAACCGCAGGTCGCGTAGGCACTCCTAATGTCCCACAAGTAGGAAGTATAGATGTCCCCTGACTTCCTATGGGTCCATGGTTAGGGGTGGGCAGAACCGTTTTCAAGCCCTGGGCACCTCCTTTCTACCCAGGGTGCCAACTATGGAAATGACGGAGAGGCCGTTCCGCTTCCATCGGTGTCATCCCCACGATTCAATAGAGAGTTGAGTCGGAGTTGCTGCCAGTGGTCGGCGGCGGGATTGGTTAGGCAATGTTGTCAATCCACCCAGTGCGACTATCGGCGGGCGGTGATCCGCTCAGGCCGAAGGAAGTGGTCACCACACAAGTGGTTGAACCTTTCCGAGGGAGCCCTGCTGTAGGTAGACCTGCCTATAACCCACGACCATGACGCGGTGGCAGGAGCTTCCTTGATCTTTGGGGTGGTGCAGGGCGGGGCGGTGTTCCGGTACCGAAAGAATAACGAAGCCGTCGCCTCGCCGATAGCAGAGCTTCGCGGTGTGCACTCTGGCTCAATCAGGACGCCCTACAGAGGGGGCCAAAGGAATCGCAGACCCTCACCGGTGTCAATCTCTGGGGTGAATGTCCTCGCTGGATGATTGTTGCACAAACGGACGGGCTCGTTTGGGATAGTTCCATTACCACGGACTAGATTGGCCGATCCGACGTCACAGTGGTGGAAAGCTGGTCGTGATCATCCAGTGATAATCCTCTTGTTGTTTCACGTGAAACATACTGATTCTGACGCGCAGCTGTAGGAATGTTCCACGTGAAACATTTCAAATTGACAATTGGTGGCATGTATAGATGAAGAGGTCCTCTCGGAAAAGCGACGATTGTGGTGACCCCAGGTGGATTGTCACGAATCCGTATGGACCTGTACTAGTACACCGCAAAACCAATGACCACTAAGCAAAGTAGGCCTGACATGGCTCAGACGTGTTTCACGTGAAACAATCGATGCTTGCTCCAGAGATAACTCTGGTGGATGTTTCACGTGAAACAACCAAAACCACAAGGTGATACTCCTTCGCAACACCGGAGATTGTTTCACGTGAAACATCAGTACTTGACGAATCGCTAAAAACCGAGTTGAATAGCAGGGGTTCGACGCAGTGTCGGAAATTCGCAAGTCGGGAAGAGGCACATGGCAGACGCCAACGGAATGAGAATTTTCGCCGTCGCTAACCAAAAGGGCGGCGTTGGTAAAACAACGACAACAACCTCCCTTGGCGCCGCTTTGGCGGAGGCAGGAAAGCGTGTTCTCATCGTTGACCTTGACCCGCAAGGCAACGCCACCACGGGACTTGGTGTCGACGGGCGTCGTTTCGAGCGGTCTGTCTACGACGTACTCCTGAACGATGTACCAATGGTCGACATTATTGAGCCCACGGGATTCTCGAATCTCTTCGTTGCTCCAGCGACCATTGACCTCGCGGGTGTTGAGCAAGAGCTCACCACCGTGATCTCTCGTGAACTACGACTGAAGAGGGCGCTCGATTCGGTTGAAGGTGACTTCGACTACGTCTTCATCGACTGCCCACCATCACTGGGGTTAATAACGATCAATGCCTTCGCCGCGGCAACCGACATTATGGTGCCGGTGCAGACAGAGTTCTACGCCCTCGAGGGCTTGACGCAGCTGCGCAACATCATTGAACTGGTCCGTCGAAACCTCAACCCCACCCTTCGTATTTCAAAGGTGGTTCTCACGATGTACGATTCGCGCAACACCTTGGCCCAGGACGTGGCCATTGAAGTTCGTCGGTACTTTCCAGAAGAACTGTGCCGCACCAAGATCCCCCGGACGGTTCGATTGGCTGAAGCACCATCGCATGGTCAGCCAATTACCACCTTCGACCCCACTTCACGTGGCGCGAAGGCCTACCGGGCACTAGCAGAGGAGATTATGAATGGTTAGAAAGTCAGGACTTGGCAAGGGCCTTGGTGCACTTATCCCCGACGGTGGAGCGAGTGATACCGACGATGAAGCGGTCAGCACCGGACCTCTCCGTCAGGTAGCCATCACACTCATTACCCCGAATCAGTTTCAACCACGTAAGTCGTTCAATGATGAGAGCCTGCAGGCATTGGCCTCCTCCATCGCTGAACTGGGCGTCTTGCAGCCAATCATTGTTCGTCCTCACGAAACGATTGAGGGCTCCTACGAACTGATTGCTGGTGAGCGCCGCTGGCGAGCTGCCACGATCGCGGGTCTGACCTCAGTACCGGTACTGGTGCAGGATGCAGTCAACGACCGACTCTCACTGGAGCAGGCTGTCGTTGAGAACCTACACCGCGTCGATCTCCACCCACTTGAAGAGGCTGCCGCCTACCAACAGCTCATCGACGAGTTCAACCTGACCCACGAACAAGTTGCGCAACGAGTTGGTAAGGCCCGTACCAGTATCACCAACACACTGCGACTGCTCCAGCTTGGTGAGGCGGCGCAGTCAGCTCTGGCAAACTCCCAGATTTCAGCCGGTCACGCCCGTAGTCTGCTGGTCATTACTGATCCCACCGCGCAGGCTGAAATGGTGCAGCGCATCATCGCTAACGAGATGTCGGTACGCACCGCTGAAGACGCCGTCAAGGTGTTTATGGAGCCACGACCACTCGAGCCCACCGGCACGACGCCACCCGAGATGCCAGGGAAGCCCCGACTTCGCCCAGTGCCAGACGCGAGCGTGGCGGAGCTTGAGCAGTTACTCGAGGACTATTTGAACACGCGCGTGCACGTGGACCTAAAGGGTCGTAACGGGCGCATCATCGTTGACTTCGCCGACCTCGATGACCTCGAGCGAATTTACATCGCCATCAGCCAAAACAAGTAACGAGTACTTGCTGCGCGAGGTGAAGTGGGCTGGTGAGGGGACAGTAAGACTGCGGCGGATTCGTTTTGATGACGGTACACGTCGCCAAAGTCTCAACCTTAAACCTAACCCTATCCTTAAAGTTTTCCCCAACCTGTGGATAAAGTTGTGTGTAGTTTCACTTTAGAGTTCTAAAACCCGTATGTTTACTGGGCTGTAGAGACTATGGTTCTTGTTCAGAACTTCACTCAATTGTGGAAAAATTCGCTCACTGTGCGGGCGATGGCCCGGGCGTATGACTCGTGATCGGCATTCTCCAGTGATCCGTGTGTGACGTGCAGCGTCGTCATTTTGGTTTCACGAAGTATTGGCAGTGACATACCCGCGACCGAAAGACGGGGGGCGTCCTCGAGTGCGGTGAGGGAGGCGGCTACCAAGCTGGCGAGGCGCTCACCTTGACGAGAGTGTGAGCGGTAGCTCGCCCAATAATGAAGTTCGAGCCCGTCGACTGTGCTCGTGGGAAGAATGACAAGAACACCAGCGGCACCCTGGGTGTTCGCCATGGCAGCCACGAGTTCAATAGTCGCCTCTACTGGTGGCCGCTCAACGAGTGAAGTGGGAAGCTGCGAGACAATCGCGTCGTGCAGCGGTCCCTCCCCCCAGACCACGATGGGACCATCCTTGACTTCCTTGGTTGCGCTATCGCGAAGTTCCGTCACGAGCGTACGCTCACCCACTGTCGGCGTGACCCGGAGCAGCTCCAGAAGAGTCCGTCGCGTCAGAGTACCGTCAGCGTTAATGCCGCAGTTGGTTTGAAATTCGAGCACCGCGTCATGAAGCAGTGGCCCAAAAACCCCATCGATGCGGCCGGGGTCAAATCCGAGTTGCGATAGTCGCACCTGAAGGGCGGCGACGTCGTCACCTCGTAAATAAGGTCTGGTCAGGTATAACAGCCGATCACCCAGACGCCAGCCAGCCTCCTCGAGGCGTAGCCACGTGATGGTGTCGACGGCGCCGGAAATAATCAAGCCGCGGGAGCGCTGAAACGCTTCAACGAGGCTTAGGGTCGTGTCACTAACGACGTCAACGTCCCGGACGCCACTAAACCCGAGAAGCCGCAAACGTTCGTGAAGATCGCGGACCCGAGGTCCCGAGTCACCGAGCTGAAAGAGGGGCGTCGACAGCGTCGTTAAAGGTTGGCGGTGATTTCTTGCAAAAGGGCGCCCTTGGGCTTGGCACCCACGAGACGAGCAACGACCTCACCGTTCTTGAACAGCAACAAGGTGGGGATGCTCATGACGGAGAATTTGGTGGCGGTGGCCACGTTCTCGTCCACGTCAAGCTTGGCAATAGCGAAGGAACCGGCCTGCTCAACGGCGAGTTCTTCCAAGATCGGGGCAATCATCTTGCAAGGACCACACCACTCGGCCCAGAAGTCGACCAGGACGGGCTTGTCGGACGAACCGATGACCTCGTCGAACGTTGCGTCAGAAAGAATCGTGATGTTGTCGCTCATGGTGACCTCCAATGGTGCCGTTAATAGCGCACCTCCACTGTAGCGAGTCGGCCTAGAGGCCTTGCGCCTCTAACCAGCGCTCGGCATCAATGGCCGCCACGCATCCGGAGCCGGCGGAGGTGATGGCCTGGCGATAGACGTGGTCTTGCACGTCACCGGCGGCAAAGATGCCGTCAATAGACGTGTAGGAACCAGGCCCAGTGCGGACGTAGCCACCGTCGAGCACCTCGACGACATCACTGACGACGGTGGTGTTGGGCACGTGGCCAATAGCGACGAAGATACCCGTGACGGCCAAGACGCTCTCTTCACCCGTCACGGTGTCGCGAAGGGCGAGGCCGGAGACGCGGTCCTCACCGAGCACCTCGGTGGCTTGAGCGTTCCATACGAAACGGATCTTCTCGTTGGCGAAAGCTCGCTCCTGCATGATCTTCGAGGCGCGGAGTGTGTCACGACGGTGGACAACGGTGACGCTCGAGGCGAAGCGGGTCAAGAACAATGCCTCTTCCATGGCGGAGTCACCACCACCAACGACGGCAATGTCCTGGCCGCGGAAGAAGAAGCCGTCACAAGTGGCGCACGTCGACAGACCGTGGCTCAAGAGACGCTCTTCACCCGGGACGCCCATCATGAGCGAGCGAGCGCCCGTGGCGACAATGACGGCGTCGGCGGTAATCGATGGCTCATCGTCGTCTTCGGTAAGCCACGCACGGAATGGACGCACGGAAGCGTCAATCCTGGTCACTTTGGTGGTGCGCAAATCGGCACCAAATCGCTGGGCCTGTGCCCGCATACGGGTCATCAGCTCGGGTCCAGTGATGGCCTCGGGGAAACCGGGGAAGTTTTCAATCTCGGTGGTCAGCATGAGCTGTCCGCCGGGCTGATCAGTCGTTGACGAGGGCTCACCCTCAATGACCACGGGGAGCAACTGGGCGCGAGCCGTGTAGATAGCGGCAGTGAGGCCCGCTGGACCTGAACCAATGATGAGTACGCGAGTGTGGGTCATGGTTTCCTAACCGTTGGAGCGCGGCGACGTCGCCAAATTACTAGTCCGATGATGGTACTCAGTGCGCCGACAACGAGGTAGTTGAGCCACACGAGACCCTGGAAGATGAAGACATTGCCAAAGCGGATGAGGCCGAGGAGCCCCGCGACAATGGCCACGGTCGCCAAGGTGAAGAGGACGAAGCCGAATGCGAGGTAGCGGGTAGCGAGCAACAGCGGACGTACGACGCGGTCGTGCACGAGGTCGAGAACCATATCGAGCCCGCTCAGCAGAGCGTCAACCGGATCGCGGGAGGTGTCGTCGTGGTCCACGACCCTAACTTACCCGTGTTGACAGCGCTACGCCTCGAGCCACGCCAGTCCAATGGCCCCGGGACCGCCGTGGGTGCCAATGGTGGGACCAATGTCAGCGATGATCAGCGGGTGTGGCAGATCGAGTGTTGCCAGGAGGGCAGTGAGGGTGTCGAGGTGTGGTGACGAAGCGTGAAACACCGCGAGGCGAGACAGTGGCATACGGGCGCTGGCTTCGGCGAAGACGCGGCGCAACGCTTTTGTGGCGGTTCGTTCGCGACCCGCTTCGTCAACGCGCCCATTCGTAAGTCGCAGGACGGGCTTGATGGAGAGAACTTGACCAATGAGGGCCTTGGCGCCACCGATACGCCCACCCTTGATGAGGTGATCGAGCGTGTCGAGCATGGCGCAGACGCCCATTTTGGGGATTGCGGCACGTACGCGGGCCACCACGTCGTCCATGGCCGCCCCGTCACGCGCCGCTTCAGCGGCGTCGATGGCGAGAAGTCCTTGCGCCATGGACACCGCCCGCGTGTCAATGACCTCAATCGGGACCTCCGACACCATGCCGGCAGCAACCGTGGCCGATTGAAAACTGGCCGAGAGTTCAGAAGAAAGGCAGAGAACGACAATGCCGGTGGCGCCGTTCGCTACGGCACGAGTGAAGGCCTCGACATAACTACCCGGTGAGGGGGCTGAGGTCTCGGGAAGGGTCCGACTAGTGGCGCAACGGCGCCAGAATTCCTCAGTGGTGATGGTGAGGCGATCGGTGAACTCCTCGGCGCCAAAGCGGATGGAGAGTGGCACGATTTCGATGCCCAACTGCTCACACAGTTCGGTGGGGACGTCACACCCGCTGTCGCACACAATTGCAATCGTTCCCATGGTTCTCCCCCGTTAAGGGTTATACGTTACGACGAAGTGCGTCGCCGCGCTCGCCAATGTAGAGAACTAGCCCGTAGGTGAGGGCACCACTCACTACTGCGAGGCCCATGCGCACGAGCAGTAGCAGCCCACTGCTCCACGTGGTCGTGGCGTACCCGGCGGCCATGACGACCGCCATGGCGAGCGAGGCAATGGCACTGCGCCGAATGGGTCGACTCAGTAACGTGCTCGAGAGTGGTACGTGTTGCACGTGTAACGCGGCGAGGGCCACCGCCGCACTGAGGGTGTACGCGAGTGAGACTGCCCCGGTGAGTCCCGTGATGGAGTGGCGCCCGAGCGCGAAGCACAGCGCAATGGTGAGCCCGTTCTCGAGTGCGTAGAGGAAGAAAACGTCACGAGCGCGCTGCATGGCCTGCAATCCCCGAATGCAGAGTTGAAATACCGTGAATCCAGGTAGTCCCGCCGCCAGTACGGCTACCACGCTGCCCGCCAGCAGTGAGGAGTTCAGTCGGCCGTGATTGAGTAGTACCCCAACGACTGGCTGGGACAGCACGATGAGCACCGCGGCACACGGCATGATGATGACCAGTGACTGCCGTAGCCCTTGACCGAGTCGCTTCGTGAAACCCGCGGCGTCGTTGGCGGTGGCGAGTGACGCGAGCTGGGGGGTCAGTACGCCGAGCACGGAGACCACGACGACGGCGTAGGGCATCTGCATGAAGGACCACCCGTAGGTGTAGGCACTCACCGGTCCATTGCCACCTGACGAAAACGCGAAGGCCAGTACGACGTAGAGCGACACCTGGTTCGTAAGGACGACCGCCAGCGTCCAGCTACCCAATCGGGCAATTGCCTTGAGGGCGGGATCGGCGAAGTCGAAACGCAGGCGCAAGCGGAAGAGGTCGTTTCGGTCCATGGCCGGCACCATGCACAGAAATTGAATGGCCACGCCGAGGGAGGTGCCGAGTCCCAACCACAATAAGTGGCCATGCTGACCAATGGAGGCCACCGTGGGTGAGGGGTCGACGAGGTGGAACCAGAGCAGCACGGCAATACAGACGATGTTGTTCGCCACGGGGGCCCACGCGCCCGCCGCGAATCGGTGGCGAATGTTGAGGAGGGCTGACGCGAGGCCGATTACCCCATAAAAGAAGATTTGCGGAACGAACCAGCGCAGAAATGACGTGGCGACGTGGCGCTGCGTCACGATGGCCGGCGTGACGTGGTGACTCGGTGATTGCTGGAGTGCCGTAAAGCCGTCGATGATCCACGGGGCCGCGACAAAAGTCACGACGCACGCTACGCCCAAGACCAGTAGCGAGACCGAGAGAACAGTCGAAATCGAGCGCCACGCCCGGCGCTCGCCCTGCAGGGCGAGTTGTTCGACGAAGACGGGAATAAACGTGGCGCTGAGTACGCCACCCAACACGAGGTCGAAGAGCATGTTCGGCACGGTGTTGGCCAGGTTGAAGGCGTCAGCGAGGGGCGAAAAGCCGAGGACCCACGCGAGAACGAGGACACGCAAGAGGCCCGTTCCGCGCGAGACGGCCGTGCCGCCGGCCATGGCGAGCATGCGCCGACCGGTACCGCGAGGGCTACTCACTTGGCGCGCCGGCCTTTGCTGGTGCGTCGATACGACCGCCACCACCACACCGCGATCACCAAGAGGGCGCCGAAGGAGAGGAGGTACCCGACGAAGGAGGTTCCCGCGATACGTACCTGCACGGCGGTGTGGTCGAGCGTCACAACGCCGTTCGGGGTCGTGAGCGATATCTGCAGGGTCACATCCGAGCCGTAGGCGTGACGCAGGG
>Ga0207956_1000211_pt1 | contig 16860 bp, 17 predicted proteins | sample CryBogCBE25Jul07_FD_184580 | JGI IMG/M metagenome (GOLD analysis project Ga0207956, IMG submission 184580) | Freshwater microbial communities from Crystal Bog, Wisconsin, USA - CBE25Jul07 (SPAdes) (version 2) | ecosystem: Environmental > Aquatic > Freshwater > Lake | place: Crystal Bog...
TAAATTTGAGACGCTCATTTGCAACTACAACGTTGCTTGCAATTATTAGGCGATCGTCGATGAAGTTTGATTGCAGTAATAAACGTGCCTCAATCTCATCTTTATTTCTACCCCAAGTAGGCTCAAGATATAGACCAACACCTACGGGTGAGGTTACTGGATTGGTAATACGGTAAATCGCCTCCAAGGAGCCACCTTCAATACCGCTCTTTCTGTAGGCGGTTGAGGGATCATGTGATGAGGGAACGCCGTAGCCTCCCGTACAGGTTGGTGTGTCACCGCAGGCTTCTGGGTTGGTGTAATTTTGATTGGCATTCGTATAGTAAGAATTGATATAACCGGCTACTTGTAAGTCATTGGTGAGGCCGTACTCGAGTTCCGTCCTAGCTGTCCAAGCATCGTATGTACCGGCAGCTTGTGTTTGATTAAGTTGAACTCGTTGCTCAAATTCCCACTTACCCTTGGGTTGCAGGTCTAAGGTGTAGATCCAGCCAAAGGCTCCTTCCCCGGCGTGGGCTAGTGAGAGGTGCAATGCTGCGGCAAGGACGAGGCTAAAGGCAATCAGTTTTTGAATAGTCAATTTCATAGTTTTCTGAGAGAGGGTTGAGAAAGTTAAATGAGAACGGTTCTCAATATATCATCAAATGAGAATGATTCTCAAATAGGAAAAAGACCATATTTCAATAAATGATTCAATTTCTAGGGTGATTTGAATTCCCTTGTAAGATTTCTTTTGATGGATTCACAAGCACTCGAAAAACTCGTACTCATGAAGATGCCCTTTGGTAAACATGCTGGGAGAGCATTGGCAGATCTGCCGGGAAACTATTTGGCGTGGTTTGCACGCGAGGGGTTTCCCAAGGGCGAGTTAGGCGAACTATTGGAGTTAATGCACACGCTTGATCACAATGGCTTGCGTGGATTATTAGCCCCTATTCAAAGAGCCCACGGCTTACAAGCTAAATCAAAATGACTTTGAGCGAACGATGACAGTGACGCGGTTGCGCTCATAAGTGACCCCAGGTGATTCTGGTGGGCTACTTTGAATTGGGCTCACAAATAGCGAGGTTTGCGATTCAAGCTGCGTCGCAATTCTTTTAGCGAGTTCACTGTTGCGATCATATTGAATCTGAACACTGGCCACCTTACCTTCTTGAATTCGTACAATTAGAGCGTTTAGCTTGTCGGCTGAGTATTCATCAAAAAATAGGGGGTGCCAGCCACCCATCAACCCCTGATTTGGTAGGGCTTTAGGGGCATTAGTGGGTTTAAGTTGAGACTGCTCAGTCTGAATGGGTAATTGAAAATCGATGCCTGTTTTGGCAACTAATTCCGAATAAGAAATCGGCGGAGACATTTGCGCCTCATTGCTGTTTTCTATCCAATAAGCCCATGCATGATTCTGATTGGGGTCATAAACCAATTTAAACAAGTGACTCGGAATCGTGACACGACTCTTGCCGATGCTGCCTTGATTTCCAGTGGAACCAGTAAAGATATAAACATCTCCCGATGCTCTTTTTGCATAAAGCCTAGTAGGCTCCTCAACATTTTTCGCCCAAATCCCCTGATTGTTTTGCCTAGCCTGCGGCATCATATTTGCCAGGGAGAAAGACTGGGCCATTGCTCTTTCATTGCCCATATCCCCAGCTGGAGCGTTATGGCCACGATCATAACCGCTCCCACGGTAGTCTGAAAGTAGGGCTCGCTCTGCAAAAGGTAGTCTTGCTTCTTCGTAAAACTGATTGGTTCTACGTGGATGTGGCCCAAGCAATTGTTCGCGATTGAGTTTTTCTACCGTGTAGATAGGCTTTTTATCTTGCGGCGAGTGATACACCGCAAAGCTATCAAAGCAAAGGTCGCGACCAATTTCGGTGGTAACGGGCACTTGTTGACCTGGAAAGAGATCTTTGCATGCATCAAAGAGTGCATAGGCCCTCAAGGGGCCTAGTAAGACGGCCAGTAATAATAGGGGCCTTAGAAGTATGTGAATTGCTTTCATTTCCTACAAGTGTAGGGGTTACTCCAAGCTTCCCTAAAACATTCTGCAGTAGCTCCATGAGTTAGCTCTTCAGTGCACGAGAAATCAGCGCTAATCACACATTGCCCTGTGACTCTCAGATCCTTAGGCCCTAAAAATAATGCCTTGCAGCATTTGGTAGGCAATACTACTGGTAGATATATAGGGCGATTGAAATACTAGATGTATGGTTTTTCTAGGTAATTTTTCGTTTCAAATAGTAAAAAAGTCCTCATTTAAGAATTTTTTTACAAAATGAAATTAATGCTCACTAACTTTCATAAGTAATTGATTTATCTAAATTAAATATGAATTTTTTGTCATGTCTAAGGGATCCCCCGTAAATCAAGACCTAAAAGTTATTGAAATACCGTTCTTTATTCTTGACTTGATATAAGAACCTTTTTAGGATGACCCATGTTTTTTAGATATTGCGGTGCAACATAAACCAATGGCACGGTTTTGGGGTGTCACAAAAAAATGAATGAGTAAATGTTTATTGAACAATTTGAGTGAGATGCAGGAGGGGCAGTCAGCAATGCTGGCAGCCAAACAACTGCTGACCCAAACTATGGCTCCGGTATTTAGAGTCATTAAAGGTCTACTCGTTGTGGCTGTATTCATGGTGATTGGACTTTGGCTATCGGGCAATGGAACGAATGCCGGTGCTTTTGATTTAGCCCGTATCTTGGTACCCGATGAGGCGCGTCATATTGTTTGGAACAATGGCTTTGACATGTTGGATCAGTACAAGACTGGCGGTCCTGACTCTGAAGCAACAATCTCGGATGCCAATATTGCCAGCGTAATTTACGATAAAGCTAAGACCGTCAATACTGGTTTATCTGGCGCTAAACAGCAGGCGGTTGCCCTGTTAATGCCCTCTGTCGCGCAAGTACAGGTTAAGTCAATCTCCCATTTGGCTGACCGGATTCCGAGTTCCAAGATTGACCCACAAGCTTTAGATAGCAATTTGATGGGCTCGATTCAGAATCAAAGAGCAGTAGCGGATTTCTTTGAGAAAAAATATAGCCTTGATCGCTCCAAGATTGAAGAGTACGTATCCAACACGATTCTGATTGCCAAAGAGGTCAATATTGATCCTGTCTTGTTATTGGCTGTGATTTCAGTTGAATCGAACTTCAACCCAAATACGAAGAGCCATGCTGGTGCAGAAGGCCTCATGCAAGTAATGACTTCAGTGCACCGTGATAAGTACGCACTGTATGGCGGGACTCAAGAGGCGGTAAAGCCTGAGGTCAATATTCGTGTGGGCGCCTATATCTTGAAATATCTCATTGCTACTGCAGGCTCTTTACGAAATGGTCTGAAGTTTTATGTGGGTGCAGCGAATGCTGAAGACGATGGCGGTTATGCCGATAAGGTAATGGCAGAGCGTAATCGCTTGATTGGTATTTGTCAGACTCGATCTACCAATCGCTTAACACTGAATGGCAAAGACCTACGTTCTTAATTTCAGAGTAAAGAAACAAAAAGCCACCCTAGGGTGGCTTTTTGTTTGGGTGGAGTGGCGTTTAATTCACGTCATGTAATTCAACATCAAATACTAATGTTGCGTTTGGAGGTATCACGCCACCTGCACCGCGGGCTCCATAACCCATCTCAGAAGGGATGATAAGAGTGCGCTTACCGCCAATTTTCATGCCGGCAACCCCTTCATCCCAACCTTTAATAACATGACCTGCACCCAATGGGAAGCTAAAGAGTTGGCCACGATCGAGTGAGCTGTCAAATTTTTGGCCTTTGTGCTCAGGGGCACTCTCATCATAAAGCCAGCCGGTGTAGTGCACATCAACATGATTGCCATTGGCCGCTTCTTTGCCTTCACCAACAACAGTATCGATTTTTTTGAGTTCGGTCATGATTATTCCTATTGGGTAAAAATAGATTGGCTAGTATATGCTGAGCTCTAGATTCTTACTGCACGATAAATAACATGACCAATTACTGGCCCAATTGCGGGTATCAAACATTGCTTTCAAGCTCTAATGGACAACTATTGGTAACAGATGATTTTTTACGGACGTATTTACAACGACCTGAATTGAGTCTCGTCCCAGAATCCTGTGATGCCGAAAAAGTATTACACCAACGTCTTCTTGATGACCCTCGCGCAGTTATTACAGAGCAAGAAATTGCAACAATGCAAGATGAAGATATTCAGGAAAACTATCGCGTGTGGTTGCGTTATCGAGCTCGATTACTGGCTGCAAGCTCATTAGAGAATTTTTACATGAGCCTATTTAAGGGTGATGGCGTTGATGTACCCCCTTTATTTGTGATGCAGCTAGCGCAGATCTTTGTTCGACATATCCTAGGTGAGAGTGCGCACCCACTGGAAGTGCGTATGGCTGAATTGTTCTTTCGAGCTCAAAAAATCACCGTACTGGAAGATAGTATTGTGATGGGTGCTGATGAAGAAGTGGTGGCTCGTAATGCCCAAGCTGGTGAGTCAGGAAACATCATGGACCTTCTCAAGGGAAAGTCGATGTTGACTAAATCTGCGGATCTAGATGTTTTATATGAAGATAACGCTACTGAATATTGGGCGCGTAATGAAGATTTCGATTATGCGGTTCAGCTCAATTTTGGCCATGAACCAATTAATCATTTTTGTCGTGTGCTCGAAAAGTGGATCAAACATTTTTTAGGTGCAGCAGTACGCATCACTCCAATGCAGCAAATTAATGACCCTAAATGGTCCTGGCATGTTGGTTTAGATGCCGCTGCGACTGAGATATTGAATAAGCTCTATAACAAAGAGTTGCTGGATGCTGAAGAACTCGAGAAAGTAATTTGCCTCTTTCGCCTGGATTTTATTGATGAAGCAGCGGTGGCTAAGGCGCAGCAAGGTAAGCCGGTATATCTAGCAATCGCCATGAATGATCAGCAGCAACTAAAGCTCAAACCTCAAAACTTATTATTTAATTTGCCACTAGCTAAGGCTTCCTAAGCTGTCGGTTGTTTTTTGTTTTGACTAGTAAGCCAGAGTAGAGCCATAGCTGTAATGATCACAGGGATGAGTGAGCCAAGGTTCAGGATATTCCAGCCCTGTGAGGTAACTAGTGCACCCGATCCAAAAGAGGTGAAGGCCATCGTGCCAAAGACGAAGAAGTTAATCGATGCCTGGGCTTTATCACGCTCATTAGGATGATAAGCAGTCATTGCCAAAGAAGTGGATCCGGTAAATAAGAAGTTCCAGCCCACGCCCAGCAAAAAGAGGGCGATGAGGAATTGATGAAGATCTACTCCAGTCAGTGCAATGAATATGCACAGGAAATTAAGGCACACACCAACACCCATTATTTTGAGAGCGCCAAAACGTTGAATGAGGGCGCCTGTGAAAAATCCAGGAGCAAACATCCCAATGACATGCCACTCTAATACCAGAGCAGTATCTGAAAAAGGTAAGCCGCAAATTTGCATGGCCAAAGGTGTTGCAGCCATGAGCAGATTCATGACTCCATAACCTAGAGATGCGCCAATCACAGCAACCATAAATACGGGTTGCTGCAGAATGCTTTTGAGTGGGCGCCCATCCGATAGCGAATGCTGGGTTTTAAATTCTTCGGGAAAGTGAATGAACTGCATCACACCTATTCCGATGAGGGCTGCAATAGACAGGGTGAGGTAAGCACCCAAGAAGGCAGTGCTAAAGAAGTCTCTTGTCCAAGAGGCGAGGTTGGGCCCTATGACTGCCCCTAGAATGCCGCCAGCTAAAACCCAAGAAACTGCTTTATCCCGTTGACTAGCTTCGGTAAGTTCAGCAGCAGCAAAACGGTAGAGTTGTCCATTGGCGCTGTAGTAGCCCGCAATAAAAGTGCCTAGAACGAGTAGCCAGAAATTTCTACTCAGCGCTGCATAGGCGCACAACAAGGCAGATAGCATTGCTACCAATAGGCCAAGTTGAAATGAAATCTTTCGTCCAAAACGATTTTGAGATTTGGCAACGATGGAGGTAGAGAAGGCTGCGCCAACTACATAGCCCATGACCGGCAGCGTGGCCATCCAACTAATGGGGGCTAAGCTCAGGCCCACTAGGCCATTAATGGCGATAAACGTGACGTTATTGGTCAGGAACAAGCCCTGGCAAAGAATTAGCAAAACAAGATTTTTATTGAGTAAAGGGTGCTTGCTAGTCATGTCTTGCAGTTTACGGGGAATTGCAGGGTTCAGCTGACTCGGTGAATTCCCTTAAATTGGTGTTTATCTGCGTGTTTGGGGTGCAAAACCCCCATTTTTGACAACCCCAATGATTTAAAATCGAAGTCTCGCCTCATTGGCAAAACGTCAGCTAAAAGCGACTTGCAAAATGCGGAATATGAGGGTGGCAGGGTAAAAACCTGACTCTGTAAATTTATCAATATCGAGGAAAAGTTAATGGCTTCAGAGAAATCAAAGATTATTTACACGCTGACAGATGAAGCGCCACTTTTGGCGACCTGCGCATTTTTACCAATCATCCGTACTTTTACAGCGCCGGCTGGAGTAGAAATTGTCAAAAGCGACATTTCTGTTGCTGCTCGTATCTTGGCTGAATTTTCTGATTGCTTAACTGCTGAACAAAAAGTACCTGATAACTTGGCTGAACTCGGCAAAATGACTTTGCTCCCAGATACCAACATCATTAAGCTGCCAAATATCAGTGCCTCAGTACCGCAATTACTTGCGGCGATTAAAGAACTACAAAGCAAAGGGTACAAAATCCCGAATTTTCCGGATGATCCTAAAACGGATGAAGAAAAAGCCATCCGTGCTCGTTATTCCAAATGCTTGGGTAGTTCAGTGAATCCAGTATTGCGTGAAGGTAACTCTGACCGCCGCGCCCCTCCTGCAGTTAAACGCTACGCTCGCAAAAATCCTCACTCGATGGGGGAGTGGAGTCAGGCATCCCGTACACACGTTTCTCATATGCATGGCGGCGACTTCTACTCAAGCGAGAAGTCTATGACTATGGCTAAGGCCTGTGATGTGAAGATGGACTTGGTGACCAAGAGTGGCAAAACCATTGTTCTGAAACCAAAGGTCTCTTTATTGGCTGGCGAGATTATCGACAGTATGTATATGAGCAAAAAAGCATTGTGCGAGTTCTACGAAAAAGAAATCGAAGATGCTTATAAAACTGGCATGATGCTGTCCTTACACGTGAAGGCAACCATGATGAAAGTTTCACACCCGATCGTATTCGGTCATGCGGTGAAGATTTTCTACAAGGATGCTTTTACAAAACACGCTAAGTTGTTTGAAGAGTTGGGTGTGAATGCCAATAATGGTATGAGTAGTCTCTATGACAAGATCAAAACCTTGCCAGAGTCTAAGCGTGAGGAAATTATTCAAGATTTGCACGCTTGCCATGAGCATCGTCCAGCTTTGGCAATGGTCGACTCCGCTAAAGGCATCACCAACTTACATTCTCCAAGCGATGTGATCGTGGATGCTTCTATGCCCGCCATGATTCGGGTTGGCGGCAAGATGTGGGGTGCAGACGGTCGCTTGCATGACACCAAGGCTGTGATTCCAGAGAGTACCTTTGCCCGTATCTATCAAGAAATGATCAATTTCTGTAAGACTCATGGCAACTTTGATCCAACTACTATGGGTACTGTGCCGAATGTGGGCTTGATGGCTCAGCAGGCAGAAGAGTACGGTTCACATGACAAAACCTTCGAGATTCCAGAAGCAGGTGTAGCACGCGTTGTTGCTGACGACGGCACAGTATTGCTTGAGCAGAATGTTGAAGAGGGTGATATCTGGCGTATGTGCCAATGTAAAGATGCTCCGATTCGTGACTGGGTCAAATTGGCAGTTAACCGTGCACGTCTTTCTAATACTCCAGCTGTATTCTGGTTGGACGAGTACCGTCCACATGAGGCTGAGTTAATTAAGAAAGTTAAAACCTACCTCAAAGACTATGATCTTGAAGGTGTTGATATTCAGATCATGTCTCAAACCCGCGCAATGCGATACACCCTTGAGCGCGTGATTCGCGGCAAGGACACCATTTCTGTAACCGGCAACATCTTACGCGACTACCTCACCGATTTGTTCCCAATTATGGAACTGGGAACCAGTGCGAAGATGTTGTCCATCGTGCCATTGATGGCTGGTGGCGGCTTGTTTGAGACTGGTGCTGGTGGCTCAGCTCCGAAGCATGTTCAACAGCTTGTTGAAGAAAACCATTTGCGTTGGGATTCGCTGGGCGAGTTCTTGGCTTTAGCAGTTTCTCTTGAAGATATCGGTGATAAGACCGGCAATCCAAAAGTGAAGATCTTGGCGCGTACCCTGGATGAGGCTACTGGCAAATTGTTGGATAACAATAAGTCACCATCTCCTCGTACTGGTGAGCTAGATAACCGTGGAAGTCAGTTCTACCTCGCGATGTATTGGGCTGAAGCTTTGGCAACACAAACTGAAGATAAGGAGTTGCAAGCTTATTTCGCGCCTTTGGCTAAGTCTTTGGCTGAAAATGAGAAGAAGATCATTGAAGAGCTCAAAGCAGTACAGGGTAAGCCAGCTGACATTGGTGGTTACTATGTTGCTGATCCTGAGAAGTGCAAAGCAGTAATGCGCCCAAGCACTACCTTCAATGCAGCCTTGAAAGCAGCAAGAGCTTAGTAGGTATAAGCGATAAGACCTAATTACATAAATTAGGTTTAAGATAAAAAAGCAAACTCTCGGGTTTGCTTTTTTATCGCCCCAAAACCTTTATCGCAATCATGCCAAAACCAAAAGACCTTGTTGAATTAACTTATCTGAGCGAAGCAGTCTCGGATATGTCTTTTTTAGGTTTGATGAGGTTGCTTGAGTCAGCTCGCGCTTTTAATCAGCTGCACAGCATTACTGGCATTCTGTTTTATGACAACCAGCAGTTTGGTCAAGTCATTGAGGGTGAGCGCGCCAACATCATGAAAGTCTGGAAGCGAATTCAGGAAGATAAGCGTCATCATCGCATTGAGTTATTAGAAATTCGGGAGATTTCCGAGCGGAGTTATCCGGAATGGTTGCTTCGGTTTTACGGTGGAGAAACTCTAGTTAAAGACTATCCCGTTCTAGCTGGCATGGTTGGGGGAATGGATAAGCATAGCCTAGCATTGCTCAATAAAATGCGTGAGGCAGCGATCTAAGCGATAACAACCACTAAGATCAAAACAGTAGCAAAATAGCTCTATTACTTAGATGGAGCCTTCCATGAGCTTTATTGATAAAACCATTGTTGCTAGTGACATCACGCCAAAAGCGGTGTTTGAAAATCGCCGTACCTTAATTAAAGCTGCCGCTGCTGGAAGTTTTGGAGCAGCCTTGGCGCCTTGGTTTTCGAGAGAGGCATTAGCAGCTACTCCAGAAAAGTTGAGCGCTACACTCAATTCGACCTACAGTACTAAAGATGAAGCAACGCCATATAAATATGTGACGAGCTATAACAACTTCTATGAGTTTGGCACTGATAAATCAGATCCAGCAGCCAATGCTGGAAGTTTGCAAACGAGGCCCTGGACTATCTCTATCGAAGGTTTGGTAAAAAAACCAGTAACACTCGATATTGATGCTTTACTCAAGTTGGCGCCCATGGAAGAGCGTGTTTATCGTATGCGCTGTGTCGAAGGTTGGTCAATGGTTATTCCATGGGATGGATATTCGCTTTCCAAGTTGATTGATAAAGTAGAGCCATTGGGTTCGGCCAAGTATGTAGAATTTATTTCGCTGGCAGATCGCAAACAAATGCCAGGAATCAGCAGCAATATCATTAATTGGCCTTACCGCGAAGGTTTGCGTATGGATGAGGCTATGAATCCCTTGACGCTTCTCACCTTTGGTCTATATGGCGAGGTTCTACCTAAGCAAAATGGTGCTCCAGTGCGCATCGTGGTGCCCTGGAAATATGGGTTTAAGAGCGCAAAATCGATTGTCAAAATTCGGTTTACAGAAGAGATGCCTAAAACTAGCTGGAATCAATTCGATGCGCGAGAGTATGGCTTTTACTCCAACGTAAACCCACTGGTTGATCATCCGCGCTGGAGTCAAGCGACAGAGCGTCGTATTGGCGATCCAAAAGGCATGTTTGCTCCGAAGATCAAAACGCAAATGTTTAATGGATATGCCGATCAAGTCGCCAGCATGTATGCTGGTATGGATTTGAAAAAATACTATTAAACAAATGAGAAAAATTTACTCGGCTGGAGTTGTTGCACTCCTTAGCAGCTTCTTTCTATTCAGTAGTTCACCTGGCTATAGCCAAAGTGTTGATGCACCAGTTAAAACGATTCCATCGTTAGATGTACCTCGCTACCTGGGAACCTGGTATGAGATTGCCAAGTTTCCGAATTGGTTTCAGAAAAAATGCGTCAGCAATACACAGGCAGTCTATTCGCTTATGCCTGATGGCAATCTCAAAGTGCTCAACAGTTGCAAACAAGCAGATGGAGCAATTTCTCAGGCTGAGGGCTTAGCTCGGCAAATTGGCGCCAAGGATTCTCCTAAGCTTGAAGTACGCTTTGCACCAGCTTGGTTAGCTTTTTTGCCCATGGTTTGGGGTGACTATTGGGTCATTGATCTTGACCCTCAGTATCAGGTCGCTGTTGTGAGCGATCCTAGGCGCGAGTATCTATGGATACTATCTAGAACTCCACAAATGGATAAAAAGACTTATGAAGAATTGCTTTCTCGTTTGCAAGCCCAGCAATTTGATATTCGTAAATTAGAGCTCACTTCGCAAGCAGTAGAAACCCAGAAGAACTAAATTGAGCATATTGACTTTGCCTCCAGGGATTGAGGTATTCGAGCGAGGCTGGTTATCCGCAAATAATATTTTTCATTTCGGCGATAGTGACGTTTCTTTAGTCGATAGTGGCTACTACACTCATCAAGCCATGACTATTAATCTAGTGCGTAATGCGCTAGAAAAACATGGACTCAAGACCTTAAATAAGGTGGTTAATACACACCTGCATTCAGATCACTGCGGAGGAAATGCTGAGCTGGTTAAGGCTTTTGCTTGCGAAGTCGGTATTCCTGCTGCAGAGGCATTAGCAGTACAAGACTGGAATGAAGAATTATTAAGCTATCAAAACCTAGGTCAAGAATGTCCTCGCTTCAAGCATGATGATTTGCTGATCCCCGGACAAGACATTGTGTTGGGGCGCTATACGTGGAAAATACTGGCAGCACCAGGCCATGATCCCCATTCAGTCATGCTCTATCAAGAGCAGCACGGTATTTTGATTTCTGCTGATGCGCTGTGGGAAGAGGGGTTTGGCGTTATTTTCCCAGAACTCTGGGGTGAGCCTGGCTTTGAAGAGGTGGCGCAGACTTTAGATCTCATTGAGGATCTTTCTATCTCGCTTGTAATACCAGGGCATGGAAAAGTATTTACCGATGTTGCTAAATCGATTGCAACGGCTCGATCAAGATTGGATTACTTAGCATCGGATCCTGACCGTAACGCCCGCCATGGCGCGAAAGTATTGCTAAAGTACAAATTGATCGAATGGCAATCCAAAGATCTCAACGAGGTTATTGATTGGATTGGGAGCACTCCAGCGCTGAAGAGTGCAGCAAATCAGCTTAATATGGATACAGAAGAGTTTTCCCAATGGTTGCCACAAGCTTTGGTGAAGTCAGGGGCAGCCATATTGGATGGCAAATATTTAATCGATCAAGTTTAAAAAAGAGGACATATGGAACATACCGTTTTAGTGACTGGTGCTACCGCTGGTTTTGGTGAAGCAACTGCGCGCCGTTTTTTAGCTCACGGCCATAAAGTGATTGCGGTTGGCAGAAGAACCGAGCGTCTTGAGGCTCTCAAAGCATCTTTGCCTGCAGACCAACAGAAAAAATTACTGACTCTCGCTGTAGATGTTTGTGATAGCGCCAAAGTAGACGCTTTAGCAAGCAACTTACCTCCTGAATTTGCTAAGGTCACTGTTCTTGTGAATAACGCTGGTCTCGCTTTAGGCCTCGAGCCTGCTCATAAGGCTGTCTTGAGCGACTGGGACAAAATGATTGATACCAACATTAAAGGCTTGGTTCATATGAGCCGTGCGTTCTTGCCTGGTATGGTTGAACGAAAGTGTGGTCATGTGATTAATTTGGGGTCGGTAGCGGCGAACTATCCCTATCCTGGCGGCAATGTTTATGGTGGCACTAAAGCCTTTGTAAAGCAGTTCAGCTTGAACTTGCGTGCTGATTTAATTGGGACTCCAGTGCGTGTGACATGTATTGAGCCTGGTATGTGCGCAGGTACGGAGTTTTCTAATGTGCGCTTTAAGGGCGACGACGATAAAGCTAGTAAGGTTTATGACGGCGTAAAAGCTTTAAGTGCCGATGATGTTGCTGAGGCAATTTATTGGTCAGCTACTTTGCCAAGTCACATGAATATTAATGTTTTAGAACTTATGCCAGTTCAACAAGCATTTAACCCTTTCAATATTCACCGTGGGGAACTTTAAGACTGTTTGTCTTGATCTTTCCAGCGGTAAAACTGCGGATAGATACGCATCACTACGGGACCATTAAAGTCCCATGATTTGCAGGTACCTAAATAGAGGGGCGGCTTGCTTTCATCGGGATCAAATAGCGCCCCTGGAATCGCTTGAAAAGCTGCAGTTGCAAGGCTATTGAGTAGTTCGCGTAAGTGAGTGCAGCCGGCAATTCCACCTAAATGGGTTTGGACGGTTTTGCGCCATCCTTTTCCTAAGCGCTCACCAATCAAGCCATCCATGGTTGGAATGACATTCGGACATTCAGGGTGAGGGTGGCCATCCATTGCCACTTCAATGTCTTGAATAACTAATGCAGTATTTAAAGTGAGGCGCACCCACATATCATGGAAAGCCTCACCAGCAGGCCAGGTTTTCGTACCAGTAACAAATGGCTTTGTCTTGTAATCCCTGAGATGACCTTCAATATCCCACAGGCCATCTTCTCTTTCAAAACCTTGAAAAGTAACTTCTCGAGTATGGAGCAGTGATCGGGCTTTAGGTGTGGAGAGCATGTGGGGATCTGGGCGACTAGATAGCTTAGTTTCTTTGATAACTCCAATAATAATGAATTCAAAAGTTACCTTTCTGATCTGCTGAAATTACGCCTCTGTAGTATTCTCTGCAGCATATGGCCAAACCAATTTCCCTTGAAAAAATCCTTTTTAGCCAGGGCTTTGGCACCAGGCGGTATTGCAGCGATTTGGTTTATGCCGACCTAGTGAAGGTCAATGGCGTTGTGGCTGAAGATCCTGAAGAGCGTATTGCAACTGAAGGTCTTATGCTTAATGTTGAGGGCAAGGATTGGGAGTATCACGAAAAAGCTTATATCGCTTTTCACAAACCATCGAATTATGAGTGCTCTCATAAAACGACACATCATCCTAGTGTTTACAGCCTATTACCAGCGCCTTTTATCGAGCGCGGTTTGCAATGCGTAGGACGATTGGATTATGACACCACAGGTTTGCTGTTGATTTCTGATGACGGTCAATTCATTCATAAAATGACCACGCCCAAAAAGAATATTGGCAAGGTATATGAGATCACGACACCTGACCCTATTGCACAATCCCAAATTGATCACCTGATGAATGGTGTTGTGTTGGATGATGATCCACGTCCATGCTATGCCACTGCCTGTAAACAACTTTCAGATAATGTACTAGCAATGACTATCGTTGAGGGTCGCTATCACCAGGTAAAGCGAATGATGGCCGCAGTTGGCAATCATGTGGCTAAATTACACCGTACAGAAATTGGTGCCTATGTTATGCCCGCTGACTTGGTTGAAGGTCAGTGGCGCTGGCTTTACCCAGATGATTTAAAGAACCTATCGCAAAGTGTGGACACAAAATGAGCAAACAGATTTTGGTAAACGATTCTGACTTTCAAGCCTCTATTCCTATGTGGAGACTAGAGGGCATTCACATTTCGCGCGAGTTTATTTTTAAAGACTTCAAAGAGGCCTTTGCTTTTATGACCCTCTGCGCGCAGTATGCTGAAGAAATTGATCACCACCCTGATTGGAGTAATTCTTGGAATAAGGTGGTAGTGCACTTGAGTACCCACTCAGCAAAAGCACTTACTGAGTTGGATATTCAGATGGCAAAAGCAATGGATGCATTTGCCTTACAAGTCCAAACTTAGAGCTTAATGCTCCTCGCCTTCATGGTCTTCTTCATTTAGGCTCATCAAAATGGTTGCTAAGAGGCCATAAACTACTTCGGTAGAAATCATGCCATCTTCATCAAGCTCATCAATTAAGTCATTCAAGCAATCTTCGGTTGGCTCATTGAGCAAGGTCATGGCACATTCACACCCATAGTCAAAATCTTCGTCGTTTTGGGTTTGATCATCGTTTGTCATAAATATCCTTCATTGAAGGGTTCAGAATAGCAAATTACCTTCCTCTGGGATAGCAATAATTGTCCGTATAGGCTTTTTGGATCGGATTTATCTCGATTGATGTGCACCTGCAAAAATTGAATAATGATTTATAGTGATTTAACAATAAAACAGAGGAGGCAGCATGCAGCTAAACATCAATGGGCAAACCCATAATATCGACGTAGAGCCGAATATGCCCTTGCTATGGGCTATTCGAGAAGTAGTTGGATTAACAGGTACAAAATATGGTTGCGGAGTGGCTCAATGTGGTGCCTGTACCGTCTATATGAATGGTGAACCTGTGCGCTCCTGTTCAATCCCGGTATCCGCAGTAGGTGCTGCCAAGATCACCACGATCGAATCGCTCTCCAAAGACAATTCACATCCAGTCCAGCAAGCTTGGATTGCCTTAGACGTGCCTCAATGTGGATATTGTCAGTCGGGTCAAGTGATGGCTGCTGCAGCCTTATTAAAGAGAATCCCAAAGCCAACGGATGCGGATATTGATAATGCGATGTCGAATATTTGTCGCTGCGGTACTTATCAGAAAATTCGGGATGGTATTCATGTTGCCTCTGGTCAGAAAAAACTAGCAGAAGTGTTGGCGCAATACCAAGCTTCTCCCGCGACACGTGGTTAAGGAGAAGAAGATGACTATCGAAAATACTTCACGTCGTGACTTCATTATCAAAGGTACCTTAGTTGGCGGCGGCCTCATGCTTGGAGTGGGCGCATTGCCTGAATTTGCCTTTGCACAAGCTGGTCAATATGATCCTAATTCCCCCACGAAAGCTGGGGAGGCTGAGGTTAACGCTTGGGTCAGTATCAAGCCCGATGACACCGTTTACGTCAGAATCGCACGCTCAGAAATGGGTCAAGGCACTCGTACAGGTTTGGCCCAATTGGTTACTGAAGAATTAGAGTGCAACTGGAAAAAGGTAAAGACTCAGTCTGCTACTCCAGGCCAAAGCTTGGCTCGTAAGCGGGTATGGGGTGAGCATGGTACTGGAGGTAGCCGTGGCATTCGCATCTCCGAGGACTATGTTCGACGTGGCGCAGCAGCAGCTCGCATGATGCTGTTACAAGCTGCCGCCAATCAGTGGAATGTGCCCGTTAACCAACTGACTGTTAATAAAGGAGTGATTACCCATGCCTCAACGGGCCGTAAAACGACTTACGGAAAGGTTGCTGAGCTTGCATCGACACTCACACCTCCCGATCCACAATCGATTACCTTAAGGGACCCTCGTGACTGGAAGGTTGCTGGTCAACCATATGCACGCTTAGATACAGCCAATAAAGTCAATGGCACGAAAGTCTATGGTGCAGATTTACAGATGCCAGGAATGTTGTGTGCATCAGTAAAGGCTTGCCCTGTATTTGGTGGAAAGCTTGTGAGCTATGACGAAGCCAAGATCAAAAACTTGCGTGGTGTTAAAGGTGTCGTCAAGATTGATGAGAGTACTGTGGCGGTAGTTGCCGATACTTGGTGGCGTGCAAACACTGCTTTAAATGCTTTGCCAATTGTGTGGGATGAAGGCAAGGGTGCAAGCGTTTCTCAGGGTGATATTGACAAGATGCTGCGTGCCGGCTTAGACGAGCAAGGTGATTTCTGGCAGCGCAAAGTGGGCGATGCCCCTGAGGTGATTAATAGCTCTACTAAAAAAGTAGAAGCAATCTATTACACGCCATTTCGCGCACACGTCACGATGGAGCCTATGAATGCCACCGTAAAGATTAGTGGCGATCGTGCAGAAGCATGGGTACCAACCCAAAATGGTGAAGGTTCACTTGCGGCCTTATCTGAAGCAACCGGGATTCCATTGGCTAACTGTGAAGTGTATAAATTGGATTCTGGTTGCGGCTTAGGTCGTCGCGGATCGACCCAAGACTTCACCACTTTTGCGGCTAAGGTTGCCATGAAGTATCCAGGCGTACCTGTGAAAGTACTCTGGAGTCGTGAAGAGGATCTCACGCATGATTACTATCACCCAATAGCAATGGCTAAGATGTCAGCAGGACTTGATGCTAGCGGCAATGTGACTGGTATGCATATCAAAGTTGCGGGCCAGTCTATCAATGCAACCCTTGCTCCAGCAGCTATCAAAGACGGCAAGGATGAGCGTCAATTGCAAGGCTTTTATGAGAAGGGGCCTGATGCACAACTGGGCTACACATTCCCAAACCTATTGACTGAATATGTCATGAAGAATACCCATGTCCCAGTAGGGCCCTGGCGTGGTGTGAATACCAATCAAAATGGCATCTTCATGGAATGCTTTATGGATGAATGCGCAAAAGCGGCGGGCAAAGATCCAGTGAAGTTTAGACAGGCAGTCATGCAAAGTCATCCCAAGCATTTGGGTGTGCTTAATGCAGCTGCTCAAAAAGCAAATTGGGATAAGCCGCTTCCTGCTGGTACTTTCCGCGGGGTAGCGCAATTTATGGGCTATG
>Ga0207956_1000214_pt1 | contig 16717 bp, 15 predicted proteins | sample CryBogCBE25Jul07_FD_184580 | JGI IMG/M metagenome (GOLD analysis project Ga0207956, IMG submission 184580) | Freshwater microbial communities from Crystal Bog, Wisconsin, USA - CBE25Jul07 (SPAdes) (version 2) | ecosystem: Environmental > Aquatic > Freshwater > Lake | place: Crystal Bog...
CCTTGATCGCTTCTGGACCACAGTGCATATCTGCGACAGCGTAAATACCTTCGGACTTCTTATTGATTTCGAAGGTCATACGGCGGCGGCCCCAAATGTCGAGCTTGTCGACGGTTCCACCACTGTCTTTGATGATCTTGAGATAAGTCTCAAGGCTTGGTGCGACTGTGCGCTCTTCAAGTTCAGGATCAAGAATGACCATGAGTTCGTAATGACGCATGCGTTAACCCCACCTCCTCTGGACTAAAGCGGCCACGGTATTTCCGCGGCAGGAGGGTTAAAAACCTTCGGCGGAAACCCACGGCGTGAGCTCCAATGAAGGAAGGCTAAGCGTAACCCCCGACACGGCGTGGCGAAAAATCAGGGTTCTGTGGGCTCTCGCCAGCTGTGGAAGAGCCGATTTCACGCTCATCCGAGCCTGAGTGTGGGCGGGAAATCCACCAGCAGAAGTACCCCAGAGCTGCGATTCGTACCAACGCGGCGACCGCATACCAATGCGCCGGCAATCCAAACTTGGCACCCTCGAAACCAGCGAAGTACTCCCAAATCGCCATGTGATACAAGAGTTCTGCGCCCTGCCAAATCCAAAATGCAGCCCGATCTTTTCTATCGCGCAGCGCCAACACAGCCAACGGTGTTAACCACAATATGTATTGCGGCGAATAAACCTTGCTGGCGGTGACAAAAATCGCGACGATAAAAAACGCGGATGACGCGAGCGAAGGCACACGTTCTTGCTTCAAGAAATACAAGACGTAGCCCGTGGCTCCAATAAGAAAGAGAAGTATCGAATCGAGATTGAGATGTGGGACGTTGTATCCAAAGACCGATAGCGCGTGCCACAACGAACCCCAATCCGCGCCGCGATTGGAATTTAGTTTGAAGAATCGCCACCAACCGGTCCGATCCGTAATGGCGAAAGGTGCGTTGATAAGAACGGTGCTGCCAATCGCAATTCCTAAATATTTTAAGAGATTATTGAATTGGTGTCGCCGCAACAAAATGAGCGCAATGGGCAAGAGCAGAACAATCGGGAAAAACTTCGTCGCAGTCGCCACGCCAAGCAGCAACGCACTTATCTCGTACCGCTGCCTATCAAAATAATAAATTGCCGCGATCGCCGGTAATACCGCCCACAAATCCCAATTGATATAGAGCGATGCAACCACGGCCGGCGCGACCGCGCCCAAATACCAAAGATCCGGATTCATCTTGCGCAAAAGAATTATGGACCCGATAAACAAGAGCGCGATAAGTAGCGCGTTAACGTCGAAATAATTTCGGTACTCGTTCGCATTATGCGCGACCAAATACGACGTACCCCACATCACCATCGCGGTGCCGGGTGGATACTCCACTGAATTGGTTGCGCTGGCGTATGGCCAGGTATGCGTGGTTAATCCTCGCGCACTAAATAGCGCGGGTAAATCTGAATAACACGCGTGAACATATTGCCCCGGAACACCCCAGCCAGAATTTCGGCAATGATCAAACTTTGCGAACGAGACCAACGAGGCGAGCACCGCGACAATAAGCGCGGTTTTGGTCGCGAACTTCATATCCGCTTACTTCTTTTTGGTTTTAGGCGTCGTACCAATCTTCAGCGGCGTACGCGTAGGGGTTGGCGAAGCGGTAATCGCCAAAGCTGGATCAAGTGTCGGAATCGCACCGACGAATGATTGCGCTGCGGTTCCACCGATATTTGCTGGTGGTGGGAAATCAACCACGGGTTGTTTCGCGAGTGCCGCCTTGGTGTACAACTCCCAAATTTTTGCAGGGAAAGTTCCGCCCGTTACCGATGGAACTCCGCCCAAACCATTCAACGAGAGCGTTGCATCGTTACGGAACATGCCAACCGTTGTCGCCATTTGTGGTGTGTATCCGTTAAACCATGCCGACGCATTGTTTGTTGTGGTTCCAGTCTTACCCGCGCTTGGCCGACCAAGTCCAGCCACCGATTGAGATGCGGTTCCATATTGTGTAACCGCCTGCAGCGCGGTCGTTAGATCCGCCATTACATCCGGTTGAAACACTTGTTGCGCCTGAACGCTCGCTTGATACAGCACGCCACTGTTATTACCAATCACTTCTTTAATAATGTACGGCTTGGCGTAAATGCCTTGTGCGGCGAAGGTCGCATACGCGCCAGCTAAATCAATAACGTGTGGGCTTGCCACGCCAAGCGAAATAGAAGGGGTTGCAAGCAAGGCAACGCTGTTTGGAATTCCGGCGCGGCGAGCAACATCCAAAACTTTATCTGGGCCGGCTTTGATACCGAGTGGCACATAAATCGTATTAACCGATTCGGCGGTGGCCTTGATCAGACTGATGTTGCCATACTGCTCTTGGTTGTAATTAAAAACCGGATACGGCTTCCCGTTATCATCAAACACTTGTGGCGAAGCGCCATTCCAGACTGACGAGAGTGGGATACCTGCTTCCAGAGCCGCAACCAACGTGAACGGCTTAAACGACGATCCCGCTTGTGCAATAGCCTGCGTCGCGCCGTTGAGTTGGCTGACCAAATAATCTTTACCACCGTAGAGCGCGAGGATTTCACCGCTGCCTGGGCGAATTGAAACTAATCCAATACGTAAATCAGGAATCTTCGTCGTGTCCGGCAAGCCCTTGTTGACCGCGTCAATCGCAGCTTGTTCCGCCGTCTTATCGATGGTGGTCTTAATGACGTAACCCCCGGTTTGTAATTGTTGATCGCTAAAACCAAGGTTTGCTAATTCGTGTTCAACCCACGAAACAACATATCCACGCGGACCGGAGAGCGTTCCCGCGGTTACGTGTGGAGCAAGGGTTGGAAATTTAATTCGTGCGCGTTGCGCCGGGGTAATCCACTTTGCCTTCACCATTTGATCCAGCACATAGGCCCAACGATTATGGAGTCGTAAATCATTAGCCGCGCCGTAGAACGGGTCGTAATATCCCGGGCCGTTCAAAATCGAGGCGAGCACTGCGGCCTGCGAAATATTGAGTTGATCAACCGTTCGGTTGAAGTAAACCTGAGCCGCTGTCTGAATTCCATACGATCCGCGGCCAAAATAGATTGTGTTCAAATAATTTTCAAGGATTTGATCCTTGGACATCTGCCCTTGTAACTTCATCGCAATCACAATCTCTTTAATCTTTCGAGAGATTGTTTGGCCAGAGTTTAAAAACGCCGTCTTTGCGTATTGCTGAGTAATAGTCGATCCGCCTTGCAATGAGCCGCCACGCAAATCGTTAAAGATTGCGCGCGCCATTCCAGTCGGGCTGACCGCCGACTCGTTATAAAAATTACGGTCCTCCGCCGCCAAAACCGCACGACGAACCTGCAATGGAATATCCGCTAACTTAACAATCTGTCGGTTCTCGGCTCCGATGCGACCAATCTCGCTGCCGTCGGCGTATTGAATGATGGTGGATTGGCTATTAACAAAAGCCTTGGGATCTGGAATCGAGACCGTGAAGTATGCGTAGGTAAATGCCAGTACTCCGAGAATGAATCCGCCGCCGATACCAAAAATGGCGATGCGAGTGGCATAAAGCTTGAGCGATTCCTTATCCCAACTGAGTTTTGGTGCTCGAAGCGCGGCCATGGTTTAAGGCTACCGTCTGCCGCGCGGCGTGTACCAAGCCTTGGTCCTGCCCACCGGACGTTTCCCGTCTGTCTTGAGCGTGCTCGGCTTTGCTTCGGTCTGCTTCACCAAACGCTCATGCTTCTTTATATAAGTTGCATCGAAATCATCGTCTTCAAGTGTGTGCTGGCGTCGTGGCGCTTTTCGCTCTTTTCCATCGCCTAATAAATAGGAATAAATAAGGTGGTTCCACCCGCAGTCCAGACATATCTCTACGGTGTAGACCCGAAATTCGCCGAACTCATTCTCCATCTCTTCCAACTCGGGCAGAGTCTTAATGCGTCCTGAATATTGACCGAGTTGATCTCCGAAGACATATCGCAATTCGCGGACCGGACCACGCGCGCAGACCGGGCACTCTCGATTGGTGAGGTCGCCGTGATACTCCGCGCCACGACGGAGATAAGGATCGGCGTCGCACGCATCCATCGCCGAAGCCGCGCCGCGTTGAATTGCCATCAAAGTCGCGCGCCGATCGAGTGAATAATCGATTTCATCCCGACGTGACCACATAATGGATAAGAATAAACCTTCCGAGATAACTACGCTCGGCTCGTGAACAAGTTCCGTACTTTGCTGGCCACGCGATGGTGGGGTCAGGTAACGGATGGAATCTTTCAATCGGCGTTGGCCTCATTCGTTTTATTCTCGCCCGAACGCCAACCGAACGCGGTCGCCGCGGCCGTCGCATTCAGCGTCGTCCTCTTGCCGTATTCGGTGGTGGGACCTTTTGCTGGAATATTTTTGGATCGTTTTAGTCGCCAACGTATCGTCGTCATCTCGAATATTGCGCGCGCGCTGGTCCTGCTTATTATCGCGATTCTGATTAAGAGCGGGTCGACTGGATTACTTCTGACACTCTTTGTTCTTGTTGCCTTTGGAATCAACCGGTTAATTCTCGCCGGCCTATCTGCGGGTTTGCCTCTTGTCATCGAACGCAGTCGGTTAATCGGTGCAAATGCGCTCGCGGTTACTGGTGGAACCATCGGAGTTGTCATCGGTGGTGGCATAGGAATCGGTGCCAAGAATCTCTTGGACCATCTACATAAGAGTGACTTCTCGGATTTTGTTGTCATTTTGATCGCCGCCGCGAGTTATGTAATCACTGCGGTGATCGCCACTCGATTGAACGCCACAGATATCGGACCGCACGAGCATGAAATCAAAGAGAACGCGGGGCTTACTGAAATTCGTGAGGGCTTTGCCATTCTCCGTAATCACGCCGACGCGCTCCGCGGAATTTTTGCAACTGCAATTCAGCGAGGTGGACTTACATCGTTGACGCTGATGGGTTTGTTGTTGGAACGCAATACCTACCACGCGCCAAATAATCCTGATGCCGGACTAAAGGGTTTTGCGTTTGCGCTTGCAATCGCTGGTGTGGGAATTGGAATTGGTTCGTTGATTAGTCCATTTTTTGTCATTCGATTTGGTCGGCACACGTGGATTCGGATTTCGCTCGTCGCCGCGATTCCATTCCTTATTCTCTTCGCAATCTTTGGCCACGAATGGTTATTGATTACCACCGCATTCTTCGTGGGTCTCTTTGGCCAATCAGTGAAAGTCACAAACGACGCGCTGGTGCAATCGCGAATCGACGATGAATATCGCGGGCGAACATTCGCCTTTTATGACGTGGTGGTCAACGCCGCAATCGTTGCTGGCGCTCTCATCGCGGCTGCGATCCTGCCGAAATCTGGCATCTCCCACGTATTACCTATTGCGATGTCGGTTGTTTATGCCGTGACGACGCTCTGGTTACTGCGGACTAAGCGTTTTTATTCGCTTCCCACCACTTAAGGAGTTCCGCCGTGGCGCGCTCGTCGCCCAGCGGTCCTTGATCCAAGCGCAAATCCAATAAGTATTGATAGGCCCTACCGACCAATGGTGAAGGGGAAATTCCAAGAATCTTCATGATGGCTCCGCCATCCAAATCCGGCCTAATTTTGTTTAACTCTTCTTGCGCCATCAGTTCGGCGATCCGCTTCTCCAGCGAGTCATACGAAGCGGCAAGCGCGGCGGCCTTACGTTGATTGCGAGTAGTGCAATCGGCGCGGGTTAAAACGTGAAGATGCTCGAGCAAATGATCAGCATCTCGAACATAACGGCGTACCGCTGAATCGGTCCATTCACCGCTGCCATAACCATGAAAACGGAGGTGCAGAAATACCAATTGGGTCACGTCAGCAATAATCTCGTTACTGAATCGCAACGCCTTCAAGCGCTCCTTGGTCATGCGCGATCCGACAACTTCGTGGTGATGAAACGAGACTCCGCCACCTGGAATTAATTCGCGCGTCTTGGGCTTTCCAATGTCGTGCAACAAAGCGGCAAGTCGAATAACAAGGTTTGGCCCACCGAGTCGATCTTCATGTTGAATCGCTTGTTCCAAGACCGTCAGCGTATGTTCGTACACATCTTTGTGGTGGTGATGCTCATCAATTTCCAACCGAAGCTTTGGTAACTCGGGTAAGACCAAATCAGCCAATCCAGATTCAACAAGTATTAATAATCCAAGGCGTGGGTTGTTGGACATCATTATTTTCGTAAATTCATCCCGAACTCGTTCGGCCGAAATAATGGTGATGCGGTTCGCCATTTCTTTCATCGCGGTTGCGACTTCTGGATCAATCTCAAAATTTAGTTGTGCGGCAAAACGAGCAGCACGCATCATTCGCAACGGATCATCAGAAAACGAGTCGGTGGCTTTTCCGGGTGTGCGCAACACCTTCCGAGCCAAATCGCTAATTCCATCATGCAAATCGATAAAGGTTGGGGGTTGTGTTGTTAGCTCCAGCGCCATCGCGTTGACCGTGAAGTCACGGCGCAACAAATCACCTTCGATGGAGTCACCAAAATCAACATCTGGTTTGCGGCTGTTAGGGTCATAACTTTCACTGCGATATGTCGTGACTTCGACGGTAATCTCGCCAACTTTCGCGGCGATGGTGCCGAACGCTGCGCCGGTATCCCAGATTGCATCCGCCCATTTCTTGAGAATTTTCTTACTGTCTTCTGGGCGCGCATTAGTCGTGAAATCTAAATCGTTTCCCAGGCGACCAAGAATGGCATCGCGAACCGGGCCGCCAACCAACGCCAGAGTAAAACCCGCTTGTGAATATAGATTTGCGAGCTCAGCGGCGATCGGAGCGCGAGCGGAGAGCTCTGCCATCGCAATATCAATCGCGATTGAACGCGGATCTAGCTCTGTCACAACAGGTAAGGCTAGTCCTTTACATGAGCGAGTACCCTTATCCCATGACCACGGCACCTGGTGCGGGTGGCGAAGCTAAACGGAAAAAACGTCGTAGACGTCGTCCGGGGGGCCCACACTCACCACAAAATTCTTCACGTCCTGCGGCTGGCACCGATGCCTCCGCTGGTACCGCTAAAAAAACCACGCCACAAAAGCCACATCGCCCTGCCAAATATCCCAAACGAGTTGATGAAGTAAGCGCGGGCGGACTCGTCATCGATACTTCTGGCACAAAAGGATTATTGATTGGTCGACGCGATCTTAAAGATGTAAAGCAGGAACGTTTGCTCTGGTCGCTACCAAAAGGCCATATCGAAGCCGGCGAAACTCCGGAACAAGCAGCGATCCGCGAGGTTGCGGAAGAGACCGGAATTACTAGCGAGATTACCAAGGCGCTCGGCGTTATTGATTTTTGGTTTATGGCGGGCGGAAAAAGAATTCATAAGACCGTGCATCACTATTTATTCCGTGAGGTCAGCGGAACTTTGACCCCGCAAATTACCGAAGTGGACGATGTCGGTTGGTTCCCGCTGGAAGAGATTGTTGAAAAATTAGCGTACCCAGATGAGAAGAAGTTGATCGCCAAAGCGGGCGAGTTAAAAGCATGAATCGTTTCCGCGCATTTCTTCTGACCTCATCGCTGGTCGTCGCGTCGCTCTTTATTTCGCCAGCGGCTCACGCCGGAACCATCATCACCATTAGCGCACCGACCCATCGCGAGCTCGACGGAAAGTTTCTCGATGATCAACTCGCAACCGATATGGCCTATGGCGGCTCGCTCGGCAGATTGGTCTTCACCCCACCGCGCGGATTGCGCATCTGGGAGATTGATCCGGCGCTGGTCGACGACGCACAGGCAATGGCCGCTGGGTATCAGTTGGTGGACGGCACCCAAGGCGTCGGCGCAGGCGTTGCAAAAACTTGGCTCAACCAATTACGCGCAATTACTGTCGGGGACCAAATTATTGCTTTGCCGTATGGCTCTCCATCTGGATACTGGATTCAAAATCTGGTGCCGCACGACGCGAAATATTTCTTAGATATCAGCGCAAACAAATTACAAACGTTCTTTAACGAACCTGTCACACCTTCAGCCGGCTATCCGAGCGCCAGTTCGTTCACGCTATCGGGCACCGAAAAACAGTCCTTTAAAGATTTAGAAAATACTCTTTTGTTGACCGGTAATTTCATGGCCTCCGGCGAATTACAAAACTACAAATTGCGAATTGGTGCGATTCTTAATCCAGATTTAGATAGCGCTCGCCGAGCCTTTCTGGGTCGCGACAATCAAGCGACATCTTTTAATCTCATGAAAAAGATTCACCTTTCGAACGGCCGATTCACAATTTCCACATCCCACCAAAATTTGCCAATCACGGTTTCCAATGATTTCAATGGCCCAGCGAAGGTTGCGCTGAATATCTATCCCACCAACGGCAAGGTCGTCGCGACCACACCGTCACCAGTTTTGATTCCTGCCAAGTCAAAAGTGCAGATCCTTATTCCTGTACACGTGCTTACCTCCGGTCAGTCGGGCTTAGAGATTCAAGCAACGACCGTCTCGGGAGATTCGCTGGGCGACTCGGTTATTTATCCGCTCTCGCTTTCGGTGATTAGCCCGATTGCCACATGGATTACCACCGGCGCTGCGATCTTGTTATTCGCGCTCGCCATTCTTCGCAGTACCCAGCGGTTGTTGCGCGCTCGACGGAAGGCGGTCTCCCATGAGTGATGAGGCGCTTCTGAAATCGTCGTCCGTAATGGCGATCGGCACCATCGCATCGCGCATCACCGGCTTGATCCGCGGTCTCTTGTTGGTCGCGGTATTAGGCACAACGCTGTTGGGCGATACCTTCAACGTTGCAAACACAATGCCGAACATTCTCTACAACTTACTTATCGGCGGCGCTCTGACCGCGGTCTTTGTCCCACAAATTGTTCGGTCAACGCGCGACAGCGATGGCGGCGACGCTTTTATTTCGCGGTTGGTTACCGCCACGACCGTACTTCTTACTGCGCTAGTGGTCGTGTCAGTATTGATCGCACCGCTGTTGGTGCGAGCTTTTGCAACCGAATACGTTGGCCGACCAGAGTTTCATCTGACCGTCGCCTTTATGCGATATTGCTTGCCGCAGATTCTCTTCATGGGGTTGTTCGCTCTCTACAGCCAAATTGCGAACGCGAAAGAACGATTCGGCCCAATGATGTGGGCGCCGGTTCTCAACAACGTGATTGCTGGGGCGGTCTTTATCTTCTTCTTGAAGGATGCTCACAAAATTTCAGTGGGAACCATCTCCTCATCAACCGTCGCGTGGTTGGGTCTAGGAACCACCGCCGGGTGGGTCGCGCAGGCCCTGATTTTGATTCCGGTAGTCCGCAAGACCGGCATCAAGATTTCGCCGCGGTTTGACTGGCGCGATTCCGAAATGAAGAAGTCATTACATCTTGCTTCGTGGACCTTGCTCTTCGCTGCGATCTCGCAGATCAGTTATTTAATTACTGTGAATCTCTCGACTCGCGCCGCGGTTAAAGCCGCGAAGGCGGGCATCACTACCGGTGTTGGTTTTAGTCCATACAACAACGCGCTCTTTGTATTTATTTTGCCGCACTCGGTTGTGACGTTATCGATAGTGACCGCTTTGCTGCCGCAGATTTCCGCGATGGCGCAGGCGCGCAATCCGCACTTGGTTCATGATCAACTCGTTCGCGCCATGAGATTGGTCGGTGTAATTACCGTCCCGAGCTCGGTTGCGTTCTTTCTCTATGGACCGATAATTTCGCGCGCTCTATTCCATGGAATTCCGGATGGCGACGCCCAATACATCGGCAAGGTCCTGGCGGCGATGGGATTGGGGCTGATGCCCATGAGCATCAACTTGATAGCGCTTCGCGGATTAAACGCCTATGAAAACGTTAAGTCCCAGGTCTGGTCCAACCTCGTGATGAACGTTATTGGCTCGTTGTTATGCGTCGTGGCTGCAGTGGAGTTGAAGCCGCGCTGGGTCACGGTTGGTTTGGGTGGTGCGCTGGCCTTCAGCTATTTCGTTGGTGCATGGATCACCATCCGCGCGCTTCGCAGATTTGAGATTCATATCAATATTCGTGAGGTGGTTGGTTTTTATGCCAAGTTATTTGGCATCTCGTTTCTTGTGGGATTCCCGTTGCACATTTCGCAGCGCCATTTGCCGGGCGGGAATATCTTCAAGCTGGTCGAGGTTCTAGGGGTTAGCGGAATTGGTTACTTGGTACTCGCAAAGCTCTTGCGAATAACTGAAGTCACTGGTGTCCTCCAGCTCCTGCCATTCAAGAAAAGATAAGGTTGCCAAATGGATGAAATTCACGAACTTTTCATAGTTGGCTCGGGTCCGGCTGGATACACCGCTGCGATTTACGCGGCTCGCGCTGAGTTAAAGCCGATTGTGTACGAAGGTTCCGTGACCGCTGGTGGTGCGTTGATGAACACCACCGAAGTAGAAAATTTCCCAGGCTTCCCGACCGGCATCATGGGTCCGGACTTGATGGATAACCTGCGCAATCAGGCGAAGCGATTTGGCGCCAATTTAATAACCGATGACATTGTCGAAATGAAATTAGATGGCGATGTAAAGACGCTGGTCGACGGATCAGGAAATACCCTTAAGGCCAAGGCGGTCATCTTGGCGATGGGATCTGCGTACAAGGAGATTGGCTTAGAAAATGAGAAGCGGTTATCTGGCCGCGGCGTCTCATGGTGCGCGACCTGCGATGGTTTCTTCTTTAGAGAGAAAGAGATTGCGGTTGTTGGCGGCGGCGACTCCGCTGTTGAAGAAGCAACCTTCCTGACAAAGTTTGCGACAAAGGTCTATTTGATTCACCGTCGCGATTCGCTTCGTGCATCAAAAATCATGGCGGAACGCGCGGCTTCCAATCCAAAGATTGAATTTGTTTGGAATACCGAGGTCATCGATGTTTTGGGCGGCGACAACATGACTGGCCTGAAACTACGCAATACCGTTACCGGCGAAGAGTCAGAGAAAGATTTGAGTGGACTCTTTGTCGCCATTGGCCACTTGCCTCGCAGCGAGCTGGTTGTTGGACAGGTCGACGTCGACGATGAGAAGTACGTGAAGGTTGAGGGTCGCTCGACCCGCACCAACCTCAAGGGCGTATTCGCCTGCGGAGACTTGGTGGACCACACCTATCGCCAAGCGATCACCGCCGCGGGTTCCGGCTGCCAGGCCGCGCTCGACGCCGAGCGTTTCTTGTCAGGACACCACTAAGCTTCAAAACTAGAATTACCGATATTAAAGAACTTACGATCACCCGAAAAAGAATCGAATCGAGGAAGTTATGAGCGCAGCACAACCAGTAACAGCCGCAACTTTTGATGAAGTTGTCTTGAAGAGTTCAACCCCTGTACTCGTTGATTTCTGGGCAGAGTGGTGTGGTCCATGCCGCCAAGTGGCTCCAATCTTGGATGAGATTGCGGCAGAAAACGCGGGCATCAAGATTGTTAAGTTGAATACCGATGAAGAAGCATCTATCGCGATGAAGTACGGCATCACATCAATCCCAACGTTGAACGTTTACGTCAACGGTGAAGTCGTGAAGAGCATCATCGGCGCAAAGCCAAAGCCAGCACTTCTTAAAGAACTCGCTGACTTCATTTAAAGCGCGGTAGTACACCGTTATGTCGCAGGACGACGTTGGGGCGTTTGCATCCAACACGCTCTCTCGATTGGGCTTTCTCGTCGGCGACGCAACCCTTGAATCTGCAATCCGTGCCTTTCAACAGTCGCGCGGATTAAGCGCGGACGGCGAACTTTCACCGATCACCATGCGCGCCTTGGAAGAGGCGCGTTGGCGATTGGGCGATCGCGTTCTCAACATCAAAACCGATGGCTTAATGCGCGGCGATGATGTTGCGGCGTTGCAGAACCGATTAAGCGAAATGGGTTTTAACTGCGGCAAGGTCGATGGCATCTTTGGCGCGATGACAGAAAACGCAGTAAAAGAATTTCAGAAGTCGGCCGGCGTTAAGGCCGATGGCACATGCGGTCCCGCAACCGTTATGGCGCTGATGCGTTTGCAACGAACCGTTGCAGGTGGCGCTCCCACCGCGCTTCGCGAAGAAGCCGCTCGAATAAATCGTGGGCCAGCGCTCGCTAACAAAATAATTGTGTTGGACCCCAGCTCCGATCAATCGGATGCAGATATCGCCTTCGATATTGCACAACGGCTTGAAGGTCGTTTGATTGCGCTTGGCGTCACGGTCTTTTTAACACGCAGCGGCGCAATGAATCCATCCGATAGCGCTCGCATTGCGATGGCCAATAAATCGAATTCCGACCTTGTAATTTCATTACATACCGATAATTACACCAATGCAAAGGCAAGTGGTGTTGCCACGTATTACTACGGAAGCGATATCCATGGTGTGCATTCGGTCGTGGGTGAAAAATTTGCGGCGCTTGTGCAACGCGAAATAACGGCGCGCACGGATTTGCTCAATTGTCGGACCCACGCAAAAACATGGGATTTACTTCGCCTCACCAAGGCCCCGACCGTTCGTATTGATCTGGGATATCTCAGTAACCCGAGTGACGCTAAAAAGTTGGCCGATCCCGCATTCCGTGAAACCATCGTTGAGTCGATTGCGATTGCAATCCAGCGCCTTTATTTGTCGAGCGAGAACGACGCAAAGACCGGCACGCTACGGATTTCCGACCTCCGTCGCGCGGGTATTCGGACCGTTTAACACCAGCCCCTCAATAACTGCTTCGCCCCGGCCCCAGTAAGTATGGGAAGATTCTCGGATGAGCGGCGACGTCACACGAATTCATACCGGGAAGCCAGAGAATCTGACTGAACGGTTCGCTCATCGCGCCGCCTATATGCACCCATCCGAGATTCGCTCGCTCTTCGCAGTGGCTTCTCGCCCCGACATTGTGTCGCTCGCGGGTGGCATGCCCAATCTGACCGCGTTGCCAATGGATTTGATGGCGAATGTAATTGGTGACTTGGTCGCAAAAAACGGCATGGAAGCCCTGCAATATGGCAGCGGCCAAGGCCATCCAAAATTGCGCGAACAAATTTGCGACATGATGGCGCTAGAAGGAATTCGGGCCCATCCAGACGATGTCATCGTGACCACCGGATCACAACAAGCGCTTGACCTTATTTCTCGTATTTTTATCGATCCAGGCGATGTTGTTCTCGCTGAAGCTCCTTCCTATGTAGGCGCGCTCGGCACCTTCAGTCAATACGAGGCGAAGGTCGTCCACGTTGCGATGGATAACGATGGCTTGATTCCACAAGCGCTTCGCGAAGCAATCACCACCACTCGCGCCGCCGGAAACAAAATTAAGTTCTTATATTTGATTCCAAATTACCAAAATCCAATGGGTGTGACCCTGCCGGCCGAACGCCGAACTGAGATTTTGGAAATCTGCCGCAGCGAAGGAATCTTTGTGGTGGAAGACAATCCTTATGGTTTATTGGGATTCGATAAGCCATCACCAAACGCGATGCGCGCCGAGGATTCGGAAAATGTTATTTACCTTGGCTCGTTCTCCAAGACAATCGCACCCGGATTCCGCGTGGGTTGGGCGTTAGTTCCACAGTCATTGAAAGAGAAGCTTGTTATCGCGGCCGAATCATCCATTCTCTGCCCGTCAAACTTTTCTCAGCTCGCAATCTCGAGTTACTTGGCCGATCAACCATGGCGCGATCAGATCGCTTCGTTCACCAAGTTGTATAAGACCCGTCGCGACGCGATGTTGGAATCGTTGGAGCAACACTTCCCTGCTGGCGCCACGTGGACCAAGCCCGGTGGTGGCTTCTATGTGTGGGTGACGCTTCCACCAGAGATTGATACCAAGGCGCTAGTTCCGAAGGCGATTGTTGCGAAGGTTGCATATGTTCCAGGCACCGCGTTCTACGCCGACGGTTTTGGATCATGGTCGATGCGTTTGTCGTATTGCTACCCAACCCCAGAACGTATTCGCGAAGGTATTAAGTCGTTGGGCGGAGTTATTAAGACCGAGATGGAGCTACGCGGGCTTAATTAATCAGCTTGTTGATTCGCTCGAGGTCCTCGAGACCAGCGAATTCAATAACGATTTTGCCCTTGCTCTTGCCTAAATCCACGGTTACTCGCGTATCTAACTTATCGCCGAGTTCGTCCGCGATCTCTTTTGCCCGTGGAACACTGGTCTTGGCGCCCTTTGCTTTAGCTGGTTTTGAACCCGTTTGACCAGTCGCCACAATCTCTTCAACGTCGCGAACACTCAAACCTTCCGCGACGATTCGTGCGGCTAATCGTTCGATTTCGCCTTCATCCACCAAGGTAAGAAGTGCACGGGCGTGACCTGCCGATAAAACTCCGGCCGCCAATCGGCGTTGTACACCTGCGGGCAAATTTAAAAGTCGCAAGGTGTTTGAGATTGCTGGTCGGGATTTTCCTACCTTGCTTGCAAGTTCATCGTGGGTGTATCCAAAATCGTTAAGCAGATTTTGGTACGCCGCGGCTTCTTCTAGCGGATTGAGTTGTGATCGATGAATATTTTCCAGCAAGGCTTCACGAAGTAATTCATTGTCAGGGGTCGCGCGGATAATTACCGGAATAGTTTTTAATCCGGCTTGCTTTGAAGCACGCAAGCGACGTTCGCCCATAATGAGTTCGTATGTTCCGTTTGGCATCGCGCGAACAACTGGCGGTTGCAAAACACCGACTTCTTTAATCGACGCAGATAATTCATTCAGCGCATCGAGATCAAAAACAGTACGTGGTTGCTTTGGATTAGGAACAATGAGATTGATATCGACTTCATTGTTCTCGGCGATTGCAACACCGGTTGGTGAAGTAATCGTTGTGGGAATAAGAGAATCTAAACCGCGACCCAAGCCGCCTTTACGAGTACTCATGCGGTATGCGCTCCATTGATTGCGTCAGGGTTGTTCAAGTCAGGTGTTGGTAATCCTGCGCCGCGTCGTGCAATCTCGCGCGCAACACTCATGTATGCAATCGCGCCAGGCGATGATGCGTCATAAGTCATCACCGTTTGATTAAATGATGGCGCTTCCGAAACGCGAACCGCGCGCGGGATAGGGAAATCAACGAGTTGGGTTGGGAAGTGTTGTCGCACGCTATCCGCAACATCGTTTGCAAGACGAGTGCGTGAATCAAACATTGTTAATACGATGGTTGAGATCTCTAAATTTTTATTGAGTTGGGTGCGCTTGATTTGCTCCACTGTTTCGATTAATAACTTCACACCTTCGAGCGAGTAGTACTCGCATTGAATCGGAATAAGAATTTCTCCGGCCGCGGTTAATGCGTTGATGGTCAACAACCCCAGGCTTGGTGGGCAATCAATAAATACATAATCAAAGCGCTGACCTTGTGCTTCGCGCTCTTGCAAGAAAGTTTCGAGCGCGAGCTTCAAACGGTTTTCGCGCGATACAAAGCTGACCATATTGACTTCGGCATTTGCCAAGCCGCGGTCGGCTGGGGCGCATTCCAAATGGGGGAAGCCCGCCACTTTTTGCACCACGGTCGAAATCGGCGCATCGTTGACTAAGACCTCAAACATGCCGGGAAGGGATTCCCGTTCAATGCCCAACGCGGTGCAGGCATTGCCCTGAGGGTCGAGATCTATGACCAATACCCGAAGGCCACCCATAGCTAGCGCGGCGGCGATATTGACGGCAGAGGTGGTCTTACCTACCCCACCTTTTTGATTAGCCACGGTAAAAACACGGGTTTTTAAGGGGGTGGGCATCGGCTCTTTCAGCCGGCGGATTCCGATGACTTTTGGCGTAGAGGCCAATGTTTCACGTGAATCCATGGGTGAAATCTAGCCTGCTTTTATTAGCTCGATTACCCGAGCCAGCGGGAGCTCGCCTAGTTGAATCTCATGAACCGTGCTCTTGGCGATCTTTTTAAAAGGTTTGGGAGACAACTCCTTCGCCTCTTCCAACTCCATAGCCGCAGACTCCCCCTTCATCGCCAAAACTCGACCTCCTGGGGCAACAAGGTGGAAAGAGAGTGGCAATAACTTTGGCAAAGGGGCAACGGCGCGCGAGGTAACTACCCCAAAGGAGCCCTTAACTGACTCGGCTCGGCCACGAATTACCTTGATATCAGGGGCAATTTCGGCGATTACCTCATTGAGGAAATCCACCCGGCGTTGAAGGGGTTCGACCAGGGTCATTTTTACATCAGGACGGGCGAGCGCAATCACGATTCCAGGCAATCCAGCGCCAGAACCGATATCCACGACCGACACCCCTTCGGGGATCAAGGTGGTCACAGGAATGCAGTTGGCGATGTGGCGCTCCCAGATTCGGTCGCCCTCTTTTGGCCCGATCAGGCCGCGTTCAATCCCCCAGGTAGCCAGGATCTCCGCGTAGCGCTCTACCTCTTTTTTTCGCTCGGCGAAATAGGCAGGAATCAGCGTTTCACGTGAAACTGGCACAGTATGTGCTTAGGAGGCGAGAACGACTACGCAGCGATTTGGGTCTTCGCCCTCAGATTCGCTGGTGAGGCCAATTTCTTGGATGGTGTCGTGGATGACCTTGCGCTCAAAGGCGTTCATTGGGCGGAGCTTCACTGAGACACCGGTCGACTTAACCTCTTCGGCCACTTCGTGGGCCAACTTGCTGAGCTCATCCTTTTTAGCGGAACGGAAGTTGTCGATATCGAGCATGAGGCGGGAGCGCTCACCCAAGGAGGTTTGGACCGCTAGGCGGGTCAACTCTTGAAGGGCATCAAGGACCTCACCACGGTCACCGACGAGGTGTCCGAGTGCGCCGCCGGCGATAGCCAACGAGGCGCGATCGTTCTCGACGT
>Ga0207956_1000216_pt1 | contig 16682 bp, 15 predicted proteins | sample CryBogCBE25Jul07_FD_184580 | JGI IMG/M metagenome (GOLD analysis project Ga0207956, IMG submission 184580) | Freshwater microbial communities from Crystal Bog, Wisconsin, USA - CBE25Jul07 (SPAdes) (version 2) | ecosystem: Environmental > Aquatic > Freshwater > Lake | place: Crystal Bog...
TCGACAGGTGTGTTTAATCAAGAGTATGGGTTGTACCTGAAAGCTCCTGATGAGCTCCAAAAAGGTACAAATAAACATCTCCTTTTGCAGCACTTGCAGGCCGAGCTCGATGCCATTCCTGGTATCAATTACAGCTTCTCGCAATATATTCAAGATAACGTGAATGAGGCCTTGTCTGGAGTAAAGGGTGAGAATTCGGTCAAGATTTTTGGTTCTGATTTAGAAGTGCTTGCTCAAAAAGCCCATGAAGTTGTAACGCAGCTTAAGAAAGTTCATGGCATTGAAGATGAAAACATTCTGAAAGAATTGGGTCAGCCCACTTTAAATATACAAATTGATCGCGACAAAGCAGCGCGTTACGGTGTGAACGTGAGCGATATTCAAACGGTGGTTGCCAACTCCATTGGTGGCGCGCCAGTGACCAACTTCTTAGAGGATGAAAAAACCTTTGGTATTGCTGTGCGTCTGAATGAAGCAAGCCGTAACGATATTCCAGATGTCACCAATTTGTTAATTGACACTCCTGACGGTCAAAAAGTGCCGCTCGGTATGGTTGCCAATGTAAAGCTTACCGATGGCCCATTCTTTATTTATCGTGAGGCTGGTAAGCGCTACATCGCTGTTATCTTTAGTGTACGTGGTCGTGACTTGGGTAGCGCAGTGGAAGACGCGAAGTACTTGGTTGAGAAAAACATCGCCTTGCCAACCAACTATACGATTGCTTGGGATGGACAGTTCAATCAGATGAAAGCAGCACAACAAAAGCTCATGGTAATTATTCCTTTGACGCTAGTAGCTATTTTCTTGCTCCTTGTTACGGCCTTAGGTAATTTCCGCGATGCTGTGATTGTGCTGATTAATGTACCGTTTGCTGCAATTGGTGGTATTTTTGCGCTGCATCTTGGTGGCGAGACTTTGAGTATCTCCGCTCTGTTTGGATTCTTATCCCTGTTTGGTATTGCGATTCAGGACGGTGTGATTCTAATTTCCTATATTAATAAGACCGTAGCCGAAGAGCATGGCGCCATGAAAGATGCCATGGTCGATGGTGCCTCCTTGCGTGTACGTCCCGTATTAATGACGGCGATGTTAGCGGGTTTAGGTCTTTTACCTGCCGCCTTATCGCATTCGATTGGTTCGGAAGCGCAGCGCCCATTAGCTTTGGTGATTGTGGGTGGCATGGTGACTACAACGATTTTGACCTTATTGGTATTACCCGTGATTTACGCTGCCTTAAGATCACGCGGCGTTAAAAAAGCAGGGCTCGCTTAAGCATGTCAAAGCAACCCCATATCCTGGTATCCAATGATGACGGCTATCTGGCCCCTGGTCTTTTAGCCCTAGTCAATGCAGTGCGCCCTTTGGGTCGCATTACGGTGATTGCGCCAGAGCAAAACCATAGTGGCGCCTCTAACTCGCTCACGCTGTCTCGGCCATTGTCGATTCATCGCGTAGCTGGTGGAGAGCGTGATGGTTTCTTCTTTATTAATGGCACGCCAACCGATTGTGTGCACGTTGCCATGACCGGCTTCTTAGAAGACAAGCCAGACTTAGTCATCTCTGGGATTAACCAAGGCGAGAATATGGGCGAAGATGTGCTGTATTCCGGTACGGTTGCGGCAGCAATAGAAGGCGTCATGTTTGGTGTGCCTGGGATTGCTTTTTCTCAAATTGATCGTGGTTGGAATCTCATTGAGGATGCTGCCAAAGCAGCGCATGATGTCGTAGCGCAGATGTTGCAATCAAGCCTTAATCACAACCATACCGATGGCAATGCCACGCTATTAAATGTCAACATTCCCAATCGCCCGTATGCCGATTTGCACCGCTGGCGCGTTACCCGTTTGGGTAATCGCCATCACTCACAGCCAGTGGTGGTGCAAGATAGTCCACGCGGTGAGAAGATTTATTGGATTGGCGCAGCAGGAGATGTCAAAGAGGGTTCTGAAGGTACTGACTTTCATGCCATCAGCGAAGGCTGTATTTCGATTACCCCAATGCAATTGGATTTAACGCATCACGCCCGCTTAGCAGCAATGCGTGCAAATGGTTGGGACCGCGGTTGAAGGCACCCACCGAGCGATTTGCAGCCTATCGGCAAGCATTAGCAGCAAAAGTTCATGCTGGGGGCGTGAAGCACGGTAAAACTTTAGAAGCGATTGCCACTGTTCCACGGCATGCATTTATGGATGCGGGTTTACATGCCCAAGCTTACGAAGATACGGCACTGCCCATTGGACATGAGCAAACCATTTCTAAGCCATCAGTTGTAGCGCGCATGATTGAGCTGCTCCATAAACCAAAGCACCCTTTGGGTAAGGTATTAGAGATTGGCACAGGCTGTGGTTATCAGGCAGCGGTTCTCAGTTTGCTGGCTGACGAAGTCTATTCTATTGAGCGCATTCGTCCTTTGCATGATTTGGCCAGAGCAAAGTTGCGCCCATTTCGGATTAATAATCTGCGCCTGATTTATGGTGACGGCATTTTGGGTCTGCCACAAGCTGCGCCATTTGATGGAATCATTCTGGCTGCTGCTGGTTTGGGTATTCCGGATGCCTTACTGGATCAATTGGCGATTGGTGGACGCTTGGTAGCCCCCGTTGCTAAAAATGAAAAAGAGCAACAGCTTGTAGTTGTGGAAAGAATGAGCTCCCAGCGCTATCAAAGGACTGTCCTGGACGAGGTCTTTTTTGTCCCCTTACAATCAGGGGTAGTATGAAATCCTCCCCAAATTCCATGACGAATCTATCCAAAAGCCTTCTGCTTGCAACCGTATCGGCTTCCTTGATGCTCCTAGCAGCATGCTCGACACCTCGCACAAAACCAGCGAACGTCTTTGATCGCTCTGGTGGATCTGTTTCTTATGAGCCAGCGCCTCCTGGTTACTATCGTGTGAAAAAAGGGGATACCTTAGCCCGTATTGCCTTAGATCATGGTCAAGCCCCGCGTGATGTAACGCAGTGGAACAAAGACGAAAATTCCAACTTCAATCCGAACGTGATTGAAGTGGGTGATTTGGTATTGATTAAGCCACCAGTAAGCGCCAAAGCAGCAAAGCCAGTAGAAAAGAAATCTACTCTCAGCACAGAGAAAGCGGATACAACAGCACAAGCTGAATCTGCTAAGTCTGAAGTGGTGGCAGAGCCAGGCATTCGCTTATCTTGGCCAGCCAAAGGTAAGGTCACTGGTGAATTTAACGAAACCAATAAAGGTATCGACATTGCTGGCAAAGTTGGCGAGCCTGTATTGGCCGCTGCTGATGGCAAAGTCGTTTATGCCGGCAATAGTTTGCGTGGTTATGGCAATTTAGTTATTGTGAAACATGACAATACGTATCTCACCGCCTATGCGCATAACAGCAAGCTCTTAGTTAAAGAGGGTGATAGCGTGCGCAAGGGTCAGAAGATTGCGGAGATGGGTGATACTGATACTAATGCGCCAAAACTGCATTTTGAGTTGCGTGTGAACGGCAAACCAGTCAATCCAACACCATACTTGCAGTAAGCCGTACCCCAAGTTAAGAGCCTATGGCCACCGTTCTCGTCTTTGATATTGAAACGATTCCTGATGTAGCAGGCTTGCGTCGTCTCGAAGACTATCCCGATTCCATGACTGATGCAGAAGTTGCAGCCAAGGCGATGACCGAGCGCGCAGCAAAAACCGGTAGTGAGTTTCTACCATTGTTCTTACAAAAGATTGTTGCTGTCTCTTGTGTCATTCGTAGAACGACAAAAGAAGGTGCGCCACAAATTAAAGTGGGAACCTTAGGTACGCCAGAAGATGATGAGAAGGTCTTAATTCAGGCATTCTTTGATTTGGTTGAGAAGTACACGCCACAACTCGTTTCATGGAATGGTAGCGGTTTTGACCTGCCTGTCTTGCATTACCGAGCGCTAGCCAATTTCGTTCAAGCGCCACGTTATTGGGAAATGGGCGAGAGCCAAGAGGCCGATAGCCGAGATTTTAAGTGGAACAACTACATCAGTCGTTATCACATGCGTCATCTTGACATGATGGACCTTCTGGCCAAATTTAATGGCAGAGCCAATGCACCATTGGATGGTCTTGCAAAACTCTGTGGCTTTCCAGGCAAGATGGGCATGGATGGCAGCCAGGTTTGGCCAGCATATCAAGAAGGCAAGATAAATGACATCCGTCGTTACTGTGAGACTGATGTTGTGAACACTTATCTTATGTATTGCCGCTTTCAATTGCTGCGCGGTGGTTTCTCATTAGCGGAATATCAAGAAGAAATTGATTTTGTGAAAGCCTATTTAGAAAAAGAAGCCAAAGAGCCAAACGGTAGTCAGTGGCAAGAATATCTCCAAGGTTTTGCACCGGATGCGTAGAGGCGACAAGCCAGTCAATATTGAAGTGACTGAGCCAGTAAGAGTTGAAGCGCTTGATTTAGATGCCCAAGGCATTGCCCGCTTAACCCCAAACGAAGAAGAGTTAGCGCAAGGACAGAGCGGTAAAGTCATTTTCATTAAAGGCGCACTACCTACAGAGCTCGTCACCTACACCATCACTGGTGATAAAACCCGCTTTAGTAAAGCGAAGGTACGCGAGGTATTAAAGCCTGCAGTATTTCGGGCGGAGCCCAAGTGCGCAGCCTTTGGGGTATGTGGGGGCTGCACCATGCAGCACTTAGATATTCGGGCGCAAGTCGCCATGAAGCAGCGCGTGCTCGAAGATGATTTGCATCACATCGCCAAAGTAAAACCAGAAGAAATTTTGCGTCCGATGGGTGGGCCTGCTTGGGAATACCGTCATCGTGCCCGTTTGAGCGCCGTTAATCGCTCGATTAAAAAAGGCACAGTTCTCATTGGCTTTCATGAAGGTAAGAGTGGTTATGTAGCGGATATGTTGGCCTGCGAGATTTTGCCTAAGCATGTATCTGATCTTTTGCCAGAAATGCGCAAATTAGTGATGGCTTTATCGATTGTCGATCGCATGCCCCAAATTGAGATTGCGGTTGGTGAGCCAGAAGATCCAAATTCGGATGACCCCAAGAAAAACAAGCCCGTCACTGCGCTAGTGTTCCGTAATCTTCAGTCCTTAACGCCAGCCGATGAGGTGCTCATGAGAGCCTTTGCTGATGAGCATCAGGTGTGGATTTGGCTGCAGCCCAAAGGCATTGAGACGGTAGCCCCTTTTTATCCAGAGACAGGCAAGCTTTGTTACCGCTTGCCTGAATTTGAAATTGAGATGCCATTTAAACCGGCAGACTTTACGCAGGTCAATCACATGATGAATCGCTCACTGGTGAGTAGGGCAATTCGCTTGTTAGAAGTAAAAGAAACAGATCGGGTGCTCGATTTATTTTGTGGCATTGGTAACTTCACCTTGCCACTCGCTAGAAAAGCAAAACAGGTTCTAGGAATTGAAGGTTTAGCAACGCTCACAACCAGAGCTAAACAAAACGCAGAACATAATGGTTTGCAAGATAAGGCAAGTTTTATGCAAAGTGATTTGTTTGAAGTGACTACCGAGACGATTGCCTCATGGGGTAGGGCAGAGCGCTGGTTAATGGACCCGCCACGTGAGGGCGCTATGGAAATTTGTAAGTCACTAGCAGATCTACATCTGCAGAACAGTGATTTGCTCCCACAGCGCATTGTCTATGTGTCTTGCAATCCCAAAACTCTGGCCAGAGATACTGATATCTTGTGTCACCAAGCTGGCTACACCCTCAAAGGGGCGGGTATTGTGAATATGTTCCCGCACACCTCCCACGTTGAATCCATGGCAGTTTTTGAGAAGACTTAGACCTTTGATATAGTATCGCGATCAATATAAATAAGTATTTAGGGGTAGTGAAATGAAAAAAATAGCAATTTTGTTCTGGGCTCTTATTGCGCCTATTGCGTATGCTCAATCACAAAACTTTGAGGGTTTTGGTTTGGCTTTTGATTACTCCCTAAACTCTATTACAGATCTATCAACACCTGGCGGATCTGCAACGAGTCGAAGCGGTGTTCCAAGTATTACTGCTGATGCGTACATGGCTCTGAATAAAGATTGGTTGGTCGGGGTCTATGGTACTTACGACCTTGTCACTACAGATACATCAGGTAGCGACCCAGATGCGCAACACCCAATCGAGGCGGGTGGAAAAATTGGCTATGCAATTACTGACAATTTACTAGGCTATGTGAAACTAGGTTATTCATGGTCCAAGTTTTCTTCACCGGGCTACTATCAGTGGTTACATGGACCAAGTTATGGTGTTGGCGCAGAGTATTTAATTACCAAGAGTGTTTTTACACGTGTCGAGGTTTCCCAGCAGAACTATAAAACCGTCAGTTGGAGTGACGGCTCAAGCGATAAGGTTTGGATTAACTCCGGAACCATTTCTATCGGCTACCGTTTTTAGTTCTCGTTTCAAAGATACCCAATCTTAATTTGCACCAAATTGGTACTGATTTAATCCCACTTTTGGTGATCCACCTGTTTTCTTGTGCATATGCTCTCTGTACCTGTCTTATAGAAGAGTAGATTGAACTTGTAGACATAAGCTTGTTTGGCGTCTACAGATTCATTTACTTCTAGGAGAGCATCATGAGAGCCTCAGATAGTTTTGCAATCTTGTTGATTTTGATTGCACTGTCTTATGCGGTGAGTATGTTTGTAGCGAACTAATTTTTTAGTTCAAGCAACTACAAACAAGCAGGCATTCAATAAAAAAGGCACCCGCAGGTGCCTTGAGAGAGCAACACACTCAAATTCAAGTGTGGTCTCTAGTGTGTCTTAATGCCACTTAATCGCGATTACCGCCAAAGATACCCAAGAGGGCAAGCAAGTTGGTAAATACGTTGTACACATCTAAGTAAATCGCTAATGTAGCCATGATGTAATTAGTTTCACCGCCATTGACCACGCGCTGTACATCAACGAGGATGAAGGCAGAGAAGATCGCAATAGCTAGAACCATCACGGTCAACATTAAAGCAGGTAATTGCAACCAGATGTTTGCTAAGGAAGCAACAATTAAGAGTAATACGCCGACCATCAACCATTTACCAAGGCCAGCAAAGTCACTCTTGCTCACGGTAGCAATGGTTGCCATCGTTGCAAAGATTGCCGCTGTGCCACCAAAGGACAGCATGATGAGCGCAGCGCCGTTGCTGTAGTTATTGAGGGTGAAGCCCACTAAACGGGACAACATGATTCCCATGAAGAAGGTAAAGCCCAACAGCAGGAGTACGCCTACGCCAGTCTCTTTATTCTTTTCAATAGCCCAGAAGAATCCGAATGCCACTGCCATGAAAACAATGAAGCCTAAGAAAGGGCTGCCTGAGAACAGATCAAGACCCATCGCTACGCCAAGCCACGCGCCGATAACAGTTGGAACCATGGAGAGCGCCAATAGGGCATAGGTATTGCGCAGTACGCGGTTGCGTACCTGGACGGTGCTTATTGAGCCGGTCTGGCCAAAGCCGTAAGAGTTCAGATCACTCATATTGACTCCTTCTTTTTCATAGTTGTTACAAGAGCCCATATAGGGCTGTTGACACTAAGTATAGACAAAACACCTCAATTTCAAGCCCCCCATATAAAGACCTACAAATACTGGGCTTATGCCCTGTAAATTCAAGGGCTTAGCCCTACAGACATAGGGGTAAATACGGTCAGGCAATGTATAATTTGGGGGTCGCTGAAGAAGGGTGCCTTATTGACCCGATCCAGCAAATACCCTTGAAATCACTATTGGAGTCTTGAATGGCAATTGAACGCACCCTATCTATTATCAAACCTGATGCTGTCGCTAAAAACGTCATCGGCAAAATCTATGACCGTTTTGAATCTGCTGGTTTGAAGATCGTTGCTTCCAGAATGGCGCATTTGTCACAAAATGAAGCAGAGCAGTTCTATGGCGTTCACAAGGATCGTCCTTTCTTCAAAGATTTGGTGAATTTCATGATTTCTGGTCCAGTTATGATTCAAGTGTTGCAAGGCGAAGGCGCTATTGCTAAAAACCGCGATTTGATGGGTGCTACCGATCCGAAGAAAGCAGAAAAAGGCACAATCCGTGCTGACTTTGCTGACAGCATCGATGCAAACGCTGTACATGGTTCTGACGCTCCTGAAACAGCTGCTGTGGAAGTTGCATTTTTCTTCCCTGGCATGAATGTTTTCAATCGTTAATCAACCACCTATTGATTGATAAGTAGGCGCATTGACCTCCCCGCGCGTAAATCTCTTAGATTTTGACGCTGACCAGATGGCGGCGTATGTCGCGGGGTTGAATGAAAAGCCCTTTAGGGCAAAGCAGCTCATGCAGTGGATACACCAACGGGGTGTAGCAAACATTGATGACATGAGTGATCTGGCAAAAAGCTTTCGAGCTACCTTGCAGGGTAAAGCAGAAGTACTCTCTCTTCCCGTTATTAAAGACGAACACGCTCTTGATGGAACCCGCAAGTGGTTGCTCGACGTGGGGGCTGGCAATGCGGTGGAGTCTGTCTATATTCCTGAGGATGACAGAGGCACCTTGTGTATCTCTTCTCAAGCGGGTTGTGCAGTCAATTGCCGTTTTTGCTCAACTGGGCATCAAGGCTTCTCACGCAATCTGACTTCCGGTGAAATCATTGGACAGTTGTGGTTTGCAGAACATCTTTTGCGTAATGACCCAGAAGCAGTGCGCAGAATTGAAAAATATCCAACGCCAGGTTGGGAGCACACGGGTCGTGTTATTTCTAATGTGGTGATGATGGGCATGGGCGAGCCCTTGCTCAACTATGACAACGTGGTTTCTGCATTGCGTTTGATGTTAGACGATAGAGCCTACGGCTTATCGCGTCGTCGTGTCACTGTATCAACCTCTGGCGTAGTGCCGATGATTGATCGCCTCGCGCAAGATTGCCCAGTTGCATTAGCAGTGTCATTGCATGCACCAAATGATGCCTTGCGTGATCAGCTCGTGCCACTGAATCAAAAATATCCACTACGGGAATTGTTAGACGCTTGCGAGCGTTACTTGCCATTTGCGCCACGGGACTTCTTGACCTTTGAGTATTGCATGCTCGAAGGCGTAAACGATTCTGACATTCAGGCAAAAGAATTAGTACGTTTGCTCAAGAACATCAAATGCAAAATTAACCTGATTCCGTTTAATCCATTCCCTGAGTCAGGCCTTAAGCGCTCATCAAACCAGCGTGTAAACACCTTTGCTAGCATCTTGCTGGATGCTGGAATGGTGGCAACTGTGCGTAAGACCCGTGGTGACGATATCGCTGCAGCCTGCGGTCAGCTAGCGGGTGATGTAGTAGACCGTACTCGCGTGCGTGAGCGCGCTGTGCACAAAACAGAAATTGAGATTGAAGAAGTGGAATCTGATACCCAGTCTAACGAGCACCCCATTGAGTGGCTCAAAAAATTAAATTAATTAGAACCCCATGAGCTCTAATCCATCATCGCTTCCAAAGCTTCCTTTAGGACCATCTCCTAAGCGAGCCACACGTCAAGCAACTGTTGCTTGGAAAACTAACATCATTACTGTTGGTGGTGATGCGCCTGTACGCGTTCAGTCCATGACCAATACCGATACTGCAGATGCAGTGGGTACAGCGATTCAAGTTAAAGAGTTAGCGCGTGCCGGATCAGAGATGGTGCGCATTACGGTCAATACACCAGAAGCTGCGGCAGCCGTTCCGTACATTCGTGAGCAGTTAGACAAGATGGATGTCTTGGTGCCATTGATTGGTGACTTTCATTACAACGGCCACACTCTATTAAACGATTACCCAGAGTGCGCTAAAGCACTTTCAAAGTACCGCATCAATCCTGGCAATGTGGGTAAGGGCGCCAAGCGTGACCCACAGTTTGCGCAAATGATTGAAGCCGCTTGCAAATACGATAAGCCGATTCGCATTGGGGTGAACTGGGGAAGTTTGGACCAAGAGTTGTTGGCATCCATCATGGATAGCAATGCTGCACTTGAGAGTCCAAAGTCTGCCCAAGAGGTCATGATTGAAGCGCTTATTCAGTCCGCGCTACAGTCTGCAGAAAAAGCGGTTGAGCTGGGTATGAACCCCAATCAAATTTTGCTCTCTTGCAAGGTTAGCAATGTGCAAGACTTAGTTGCGGTCTACCGCGACCTCTCACGTCGCTCTGACTACCCATTGCACTTAGGTTTAACTGAAGCGGGTATGGGTAGCAAAGGAATTGTGTCTTCAACAGCGGCAATGGGTATCTTGTTGCAAGAGGGCATTGGTGACACGATTCGCGTTTCATTGACGCCTGACCCTGGCGCTCCCCGCGAAAATGAAGTGATCGTTGCTCAAGAGATTTTGCAAACCATGGGATTGCGCAATTTCACACCGATGGTGATTGCTTGCCCTGGTTGCGGAAGAACGACTAGCACCACCTTTCAAGAACTAGCTGCCAATATTCAATCTTATTTGCGCCAGCAGATGCCGATTTGGAAGAAGACCCACCCAGGCGTAGAGAATATGAATGTGGCGGTAATGGGTTGCATCGTGAATGGTCCTGGTGAGAGTAAGCATGCCAATATCGGTATTTCCTTGCCCGGCACAGGCGAGACACCGGCTGCTCCAGTGTTTGTGGATGGCGTTAAAGTAAAGACCTTGCGCGGTGAAAATATTGCCCAGGAGTTTCAGGTCATCGTGGATGACTATGTGAAACAGAACTACGCAGCCAAGAATTAATTACATAACAATAAAAAATGACTGACCAAACCAAGCAAACTAAAGTTCAAAAAATTAATGGCGTTCGCGGCATGAATGATTTACTGCCAGCCGATGCTGCGCAATGGGCGCATCTTGAGCATGTTCTGCGCGATTTAACCCGAGCCTATGGTTATGAGTTTTTGAGAACGCCGATTGTGGAAGCAACGGCAGTATTTCAGCGCGGTATTGGTGAAGTTACCGACATCGTTGAAAAGGAAATGTATTCCTTTGAGGACCGCCTCAATGGTGAGCAGCTTACTTTGCGTCCTGAAGGTACTGCAGCGCTGGTGCGCTCAGTCATTGAAAATAATTTGCTTTATGAGGGGCCTAAGCGTCTTTGGTATACCGGCCCGATGTTTCGTCATGAGCGCCCACAACGGGGGCGCTATCGTCAGTTCCACCAATTTGGCATTGAAGCTTTAGGCTTTGCTGGTCCCGATATTGATGCGGAAATCATTCTCATGGGTCAACGCCTTTGGGATGAGCTTGGTTTAAAGGGTGTGCGCCTTGAGATCAATTCTTTAGGGCAGGCTAACGAGCGTGCAGAGCACCGTGCAGCCTTAGTTCAGTACTTTGAGAAACATCAATCTCAGCTAGACGAGGATTCACAGCGTCGCTTACTCAGCAATCCATTACGTATTTTGGATTCTAAAAATCCGCAGATGCAAACTTTGATTGAAGGTGCGCCAAAGCTATTGGATTTCCTAGGCGAAGAATCCCTTGCGCATTTCAATGCAGTCCAAGCAATTCTCAAAGCCAATAACATTCCCTGCAAAATCAATCCGCGTTTAGTGCGTGGCTTGGATTACTACAACCTCACTGTATTCGAGTGGATTACGGAAGAGTTAGGTGCGCAGGGCACCATCGCTGGTGGAGGTCGTTACGATCCATTAATCGAGCGTATGGGTGGTAAAGCCGCACCTGCTTGTGGTTGGGCAATGGGTATGGAGCGCGTGCTGGAACTCATGAAGGTTTCGGGTTCATTGCCAGAAGCGCAAGCCCAGTGTGATGTGTTTGTATTACATCAAGGCGGCGAGACTTTAACGACAGCGATGATTATTGCCGAACGATTGCGTAGTGCAGGTATCGATACCATCCTTTTTTGCCCGCCAGATGGCCAATCAGCCAGCTTTAAGTCACAAATGAAAAAGGCCGATGCCAGCGGGGCAGCTTTTGCCGTCATCATTGGGCCTGATGAATTGGCTAAAAATGAGGCAGGACTTAAAGACTTACGGGGCACAGGGGAGCAGAAGTCTATTCCCCTAGAAGGTGTACTGGAAGCGGTAATTGACGCTTTAGTAGGCGCCTCCGAATAGAATACAGAAGAGCCTATCTCATTAACAAGATAGGTATGTAACAAAAATTGATTAATTAGCTTGGATTGACATGCCTTTAGATCTAGAAGAACAAGAACAATTAGACCAACTCAAAGCGTTTTGGCAAAAGTATCGCAACCTCATTACTGGTGTTGTGACTGTTGCCCTGTTTGCTTATGCGGCCTATAGCGGCTATCAATGGTGGCGGAATAGCCAAGCTATGGAAGCTTCTAAGCTTTACGAGACTATGGTCAGTGCAATTGCTAAGGGTGATAAAGATCAGACCTTACGCGCTGCGGATGATTTGCAAAAAGACTTTGCAAGCACGCCGTACGCACCAATGGCTAGTTTAATTGCTGCTCGTATCGCATCTGATGCGGGCGATAGTGCTAAAGCACTCGATTATTTACGTTGGGCTGCTAAGAATGCTTCTAATGATGGTTACCTTGCTTTGGCGAAGATGCGCTTGGTGTCTCAATTAATCGAGCAGGGCGCTGACAAAGATTTTGCTGAAGCTGATCAAATTCTCAAAGATAAGCCAGTTGTTGGTTTTGAAGCCTTGTGGCTTGAGCGTCGTGGCGATTGGTATTTGGCGCAACAGAAAAACGCAGAAGCAAAAGCAAGCTACCAAGATGCTTGGAAGAAATTAGACCAAGCTAAAGAATTTCCGGAAGAGGCGCGTCGTCTCCTGAAGGTCAAATTAGATGCTGTTGGAGGAATTGCTCAGTGATGGTCTCAACAAAACGCATGGTTAAGCTAGTTAGCAATGCCCTGATCCTCGGCGCAGTAGCTACCGCTTTAGTTGCTTGCTCGGGCAATTCACGCGTTCGTAAGCCAGCAGAGCTGGTTGCAGTTAACAATCAATTCGATTTGCAGCCTGTTTGGTCAACCAGTGTTGGTTCATCCGAGACTTTCAATTTCCATCCAGTGGTTGCTGGTGATGCAGTCTACGCAGCATCGCATCGTGGCAACTTAGCCAAAATTGATTTGGCTTCGGGTAATAAAGTATGGGAAGTCTCTGTTCCAGAGCGTCTAGCGATTGGTCCTGGTTCTGATGGTCGCGTGACTGTTGCGGTAAGCATCAAGGGTAATGTTTACGCCTATGACGACACAGGCAAACCCTTGTGGAATGTCAACGTTGGCTCTGAAGTATTGAGTGAACCAGTAGTAGCGGGTGGCATCGTCGTGATTCGCGCATTAGATAACCGCTTCATTGGTTTAGATGAATTAACGGGCGTGCGTAAGTGGATTTATCAGCGTCAGCAATCTGCTTTGTCATTGCGGGTTGGTTATGGTATGTTGCCAATTAATAATGAAGTGATTGTTACTGGCTTTGCTGGTGGTCGTTTTGGCATGATTGCGATTGCCAATGGTGGTTTGGTTTGGGAGACCCCGGTTTCTTTTCCAAAGGGCTTTTCTGAAATTGAGCGTTTGAACGATGTCACGGCCAAGCCCAGTATGGAAGGCGATATTTTGTGCGCTGTCTCTTATCAAGGTCGTATTGGTTGTGGTCAAGCGCGTACCGGTGCTTTGCTCTGGTTTAAAGATTTTTCTAGTTACACCGGTACTGCCCAAAGTCGCGATTTAGTTTTCTCAGCCAATGAAAAATCGTACGTCACTGCATTTGCCACTAAAGACGGTAGCCAGGCTTGGGAAAATACCCAGCTAACTTACCGTGATGTCGGCGAGCCGCTGGCAGTGGGCAGAGTATTGCTCATGGGCGATGCTCAAGGTTACGTGCATGCATTTTCACAGGCGAATGGCGAGATGGTTGCGCGTATTCGTCACGACAGCAGTCCAATCTCAGCCGCCCCAATTGCAGTGGGTGGTCTCATCTTGATTCAATCTCAAGGTGGAAAAATCGCGGCGTACAGTCCTAAATGAATCCAGTCATCACTATTGTCGGTCGTCCCAATGTGGGCAAGTCGACTCTCTTTAATCGCTTAACGCGTTCACGTGATGCCCTAGTAGCGGACTTCTCTGGTTTAACGAGAGATCGCCACTACGGCAAAGGTCGCATTGGTGAGCGTGCTTTCATTTGCGTAGATACCGGTGGTTTCGAGCCGGTAGCTAAGACCGGTATTGTTGCCGAGATGGCAAAGCAAACCAAACAAGCGGTTGCTGAATCAGACATTGTCATTTTCTTGGTTGATGGTCGCCTCGGTATGGCGCCACAAGATCGAGTGATTGCGGACTTCTTGCGCAAGACTGGCAGACCTATCATTTTGGCTGTCAATAAAACCGAAGGTATGCAAGCTGGGGTAGTGACTGCAGACTTTCATGAATTGGGATTGGGTGAGCCATTTCCAATTTCATCGGCGCATGGAGATGGTGTTCGTGGGTTGATTGACGATGCATTGGATACGCTCGGTATTGCAGAGCCAGATGAAGAAGAGTTAGCAAACGATCCAAATCGCCCAATGAAGATTGCCGTAGTCGGGCGTCCTAACGTAGGTAAATCCACTCTGATCAATAAACTGATTGGTGAAGAGCGTGTGATTGCATTTGACATGCCAGGCACCACGCGTGATGCCATCGAAGTGCCCTTTGAGCGCAATGGCAAGCCCTATATCTTGGTGGATACCGCAGGTTTACGCCGTCGTGGAAAAGTATTTGAGGCGATTGAGAAGTTCTCAGTCGTGAAGACCTTACAAGCGATTGCTGATTGCAATGTAGTCATTCTGATGCTCGATGCCCAGCAAGATATTTCTGAGCAAGATGCGCATATCGCTGGATTTATTGTGGAAGCAGGGCGTGCCCTTGTTGTTGCTGTGAATAAATGGGATGGCATTGACGCATATGTAAAAGAGCGTGCCCGTTTAGAGATTGCGCAAAAGTTGCGCTTCTTAGACTTTGCAAACGTGCATCCGATTTCTGCAAAGAAAGGCACTGGCCTAAAAGAACTCTTTAAAGATGTGGATGCTGCTTATGCAGCCGCAATGGCGAAACTGCCAACCCCACGTTTGACCCGCATTTTGCAAGAAGCGATTGAACACCAGCAGCCTAAACGGGTTGGTATGGGCCGTCCAAAACTCCGCTATGCACACCAAGGAGGTATGAATCCTCCAATCGTGGTGATTCATGGAACATCATTGAGTGGTGTCACTGATAGCTATAAGCGCTACCTGGAAGGCCGCTTTAGAGATGTCTTCAAATTACGTGGAACCCCTTTACGGATTCAGATGAATACCGCCAAAAACCCCTATGTGGATGCAGATAAGGGCAAAAAGGGCAAAAAGCGCTAGTTTGAGATAAGCTTTCCATCTCGCTCTCAATAAGGACTTGATTTTTTTGAAATGAAGCCCAATATAGAGTCAGTAGGTAGTTTGGTAACAGCGGTTTCAGAATTTGTAGTGAGTAAGACAAAAAAAGTAAGACAGAAAAAGTAAGACTCCCAAAAAAGTAACTTAGAAAAAATAATGAAGGAGCAGTATGAGCAATAACACCAATAAAATTCAGTTACTACAGGACCCATTTCTCAATGCATTGCGCAAAGAGCATATTCCTGTATCGATCTATCTTGTGAACGGCATTAAGTTGCAAGGCAATATTGAATCATTCGATCAATATGTTGTGCTCCTTCGTAACACCGTCACGCAGATGGTTTATAAACATGCAATCTCCACGATCGTTCCTGCTCGTGCGATTGATTTCCGCATAGAAGAAGGCAGCTCTGTATAAAACTGGAGTAGATGCCGCACGCGCCGTCTTGGTGGGTGTTGATACAGGTCGCGAAGATTTTGCAGACAGCATGGCCGAACTCAGCCTTTTGGCTGATAGTGCCGGCTCTATACCCGCAGCCAGCGTTATTGCCCGAAAAGGCAGAACAGATCCTGCTTTATTCATCGGTTCGGGAAAAGCCAATGAACTCAAGCGGGTGATGGAGGAGAAAGATGCTGAATTGGCAATCTTTAATCATCCCTTGTCTCCCACGCAGCAGCGTAACTTAGAGCGTCACATCGGTCGCCATGTCATGGATCGTACTGGTTTGATATTGGATATCTTTAGTCAGCGTGCACAAAGCCATATCGGTAAGACCCAAGTCGAGTTAGCGCAAGTGCGCTATCGCATGTCTCGCTTAGTACGTGCTTGGAGTCACTTGGAGCGTCAGCGCGGTGGTATTGGTGTGCGTGGCGGTCCTGGTGAAACGCAGATGGAGCTGGACCGCCGGATGTTGGCGACTAAAGCCAAGCGTCTTGAAAACGAACTAGAAAAACTACAACGCCAGCAGCGAACTCAAAGAAGAGCGCGAAACCGTAAGGATGTATTTTCAGTTTCTTTGGTGGGCTATACCAATGCGGGTAAATCAACCTTATTCAATGCCCTCACAAAAGCGGGCACCTATGCGGCCGATCAGCTCTTTGCCACGTTGGACACTACCTCTAGAAGAGTGCATTTGGATGGAGTTGGCTCGATCGTGGTTTCCGATACGGTGGGATTTATCCGAGAACTTCCTCACCAGCTCGTTGAGGCATTTCGGGCTACTTTGGACGAAACCATCCATGCCGACCTGATCTTGCATGTGATTGATGCCTGTAGCCCGGTTGCCAGAGAGCAAAAAGCTGAGGTTGAGGCCGTTTTGGCTGAAATCGGGGCTGACGACATCCCGCGCATAGAGGTCATGAATAAGATCGATTTAATGCCTCAAACCTTCACCAAAGGGGCTGTTTTAGAG
>Ga0207956_1000218_pt1 | contig 16669 bp, 15 predicted proteins | sample CryBogCBE25Jul07_FD_184580 | JGI IMG/M metagenome (GOLD analysis project Ga0207956, IMG submission 184580) | Freshwater microbial communities from Crystal Bog, Wisconsin, USA - CBE25Jul07 (SPAdes) (version 2) | ecosystem: Environmental > Aquatic > Freshwater > Lake | place: Crystal Bog...
GAAAAGAAAACATCAGAAGAGAATTCTATAAATCGCTCTCTAGCAGCCAGAAGATCCCTCTGAAGAAACAGAGACTATTTCCATAAACCATAATAGTACAAAGCAGTTGAGGGGGCGTACTCCGTCTCCCTCTCGTCGTGCCAGCAGTCTTGTATTTTGCCTTCAGAAAAATTTCCAACTGAGTGCAATAAGGAGTCGGGAGACTTATTCTGCGTATCAACAGAGAAGGAAGGGCGTTTCTCAACGAGAAAATCTATCGAAAGAACAGTTTTTCCCGTCAGACCAGACTAGTTTCAGGCTGTAAAAGGATGTTTTCAGGAATGGTTATCCCCTAACCCCATGAGAATTTCCGTAATGGTTCTCTTTCGCAGTTTCTCAATGACCGCTTGGCTCTCGGGGTTGTAGCAGTTGATCTTGGTGAGGGGCAATAATCCCTCATCTGCGAGGAAGAATTCCAGTGCTTCTTGAACTTGTGGAGCATCAACGTCTGCGCAGAACACCCCATCATGGGCAGGAATCATCTGTAGCTTCGGGTGCTTCTTGATGAAGGTCGTGATGAGCTTTGATTCCATCCTCTGGGTTTGAGCCTGAACATTTTCCAACCTGTTGAGATGTTCAACATGAGCCATGACATCGGGGAACTCCTGAATAAGAAAAGAGCGGATTTGTGTGGCAGAGGGGGCATCATGCTTGCGGCTGATGGCAGTCATGAACTTCTCCTTAATCCTGTTACGATGTCCTTTAAGCCCCATGATTTTTTTCAGGGTGGTGACAAAGTCATCCCTAATCCATTGGTTCCATTTTGGATTCTTAATTTCTCTGTTGAGAAGTTGTTGAACCATTCCTGTGATATCGACATTCACCAGCCATCCAAATGTACCAAACATGACGTGCTTTCGGGCGGTCTTCTTTCTTTTAAGAACGGATGAGTTGACTCTGCCTGTTTTGGTCAGCTTGATACTCGCTTTTTTTTGATCCAACAGGGCTTTGAGCATGCTGGCTTCTCGCCCTCTTGATGTACCAAGAAACGACAGGGTATCGTGACGCTCCTTGATCAGTGCGAGATAGGATGAACTCAAATCGCTCGTGTCCTCCTTGTGCTTTCCTGCGAACAGATTCCATTTCCTTGGAAGTAGCGGGACGCTGTGGTTCTTGTGTGTGTATTGGTAGGTATCACCCAGACGAAAGGACTTTGAAAAGCCGTCCTTGGCATTCTTATATCTAGGGTTTTCCTCGATCCATTTACGCTTCAGGAGGTCATCGATGTGCCTCCTGTAGTTCTTTGTGAACTTCTTCTGGCAATCGGTTGATGAGATACTGATCCACATCCCATTGGATTTCTTCTTCAGGGTTTCTAGTCTCAAAAAATGGTAAAAGATCAAGGACTGCCAACTCATGTCCTTCAGCATCTTGAACGTGGCGGTGTTTGGGACTTGAACTGTAAAATTGATCTTCCCTGTTTTCATTTCAGTTCAAAAAAATACCTCTCGGATCGTAAGAACGGGGAGAACTCAAAGTGATATCCGAGAGGCAAAGATGTATTTTGTTTCACTGTAAGAATCCCCATTCTTTCTCTTACTTATTCCCCCTTTGGGGAATTCAAGAGAAGGGGGGAAGGGGATAGGAAACCCTTTTTTCTTCGTGCTTCGACAAATCATTCAATCCTTCCTGTTCTTATATTCTTATTCTTCATATCTTGTACCTTTTTGGAGGAATGAATTCACGGTTCTTTCATTCTCTAAGGGGTTTTGCTGGACAGTCTTTTTCAATGGCTACGGTGATTTTCTTTTCGTATCCCAGAGGTGGGAAAACCGAGAACCACTGGAAGGCTGTGGCTGGTATCACGTTGTTTTTATAGTTGCTGGTAATCATTCGGCTTGAGTTTCCCATCTCGGCTGCAAGCAGGTCTGTTTTCTGTTCCAGTTGGATGATCCGATAAGATGCGTAGCTGTGGCGAAAGCCATTGCTGATACGCCTGATTCCTGCCTTGAGGTGCAATTTTTTGAGTGCCTTGATGGAAGCATGGGTTTGTCTCCAGATAGCTCCCTCAAGCTCTTTAAAGGGCTGTAGCCATCGTTTTGTGGGTTCATGAATGGGAATCTTCCTTGCAGGGTTGGTACGAACTTTCTGAGGGATGATTTCCAGAATGCCTGTTTCCCAGTTGAAGGCAGTCCAACCGAGTTTATCCCATTTCACTCCCTCTCCATGTGCTTCTGTGGGTCTCAAACCCTGAAAAGCACCTAGAACAATCAGTGGGATCAAATCCACATCATGCTCTATGGCACAGAGAAGGAGTTTCTCTAGTTCCTCTGGCGTGTAAATCTCCACTTCGCCCTTGGGATCGGGTTTGGGTCTTCTTACTCGTTGGAATTCCGTCTTGCTCACGGAATCTGGAATTGCCCGAAGGACATCCCTTGAAAAATTGGCAAGTCCGCAGAGAGATCCTAGAACCCCTTTCTTAGTGGAGGCTTTCCAAGGCTTTTTGGTCTTGGGATCAACGCACTGGTGAAGCCAATCCGAGATTTCAAGAGCCATGACCTCATGAATCTTCCGTGAACCGAAGCGATTGTTAAACCTTCGCAGATGCTTCTCTAGCGTCTTGATCTGCATTGGAGAGTTGTTGTTGTGCCTCTGGTCTTCTATGAGCTTTTTAGAGCATTCCGAGACCGTTCTAGGCTCAAACTGCTTGGTGGAGTGGTGGTCAAGGTAGAATCGCACCGTATCCCGAAGGGTTACTCCCTCGGTCTTTTGAGCAAGTAGGTACTCCAGATGTTCATAAGTTCTATAGTCGAGTTGGAGTTCATGGATTGACCTTGCTTCCCTCGGATCATTGTCAAGCTTGTGAAACTCTTCCTGAAGGTACTTCACTGCCTTCTCAAACGTGCTGAAGGAGCTTCTGCGAGCAATGCCATGGATGCGGAAATAAGTCCCAAACTTCCCGCCTTTCCACTTTTTGACCCGACCAGTGCGGCTGTTCACCTTCACCAGATAGGGGAACCGAATCCCTTTTGGCGCAGTGGGAGTCTCTTGGGACTCCGTATGCACTTTTATGCACGGATTGCCCGATTCTAGGGGTGTTGTTTGAAATCCCTTCGCCGTCTTTCGGAATTCAGAACATCTTGAATTTTCCCCACTTGGGGTGATTTCAAGTCCTTTGAAAATGGTGGAGGCGAGGGGAGTCGAACCCCTGTCCCCGAAACTTATCAGGCATCCGTCCACATGCTTGACCGCACTTGAGTTTTAGGAGGTCGGCCACGGTGCGGCGCGCTGCTTTCCTCCGATCGTCCACGAAATCGATTCACCCCCCGGCGCGGTCGATCCGCCAAGGGGCCATCCTGCTGGCGTCGCCTTCACACATAGCAGGCGTCTGTGTGTCAGCGTCGCGGACTTAGGCCGCGAGAGCTAGATCTTCGTAATCTGCGTTTATTTTGTGTGACTCGATTTTTAACGAGGCCAACGAATCATCCTCGGCATGCAGAATGCGTAATGAGCTTCGAGTCGAAACCAGTACGCCCCCCTTACAGTTCCTAATCTGACCCAGGGAATGTTGTTTCGCAAGGGGCATTTCAGCCCACGGCTGAATGGAGGGTGGGGTATCGGTAATCCGATTAATACCCGAGAACCCATCCGTGCATTCTCCACTCTACCTCAGGAATCTGATCGTCAAGGGGTAGCGGTAAGATTCCCCGTTACTTGTCCTCACTGCAGCAATAACCATGCAGACGATCCAGGTAACCAGCACGATCGGCAGAATTACAAAGCCCACCAGAACGAAGCAGAGAGCGATTGAGATCGCAGTGTAGATGGAGTAGGAAATCTGGAAATTAAGCACCTCCTTGCCGGTGGCATCAATCTCCGGGCTATCGGATCGCTTGATCAACCAGATCGCTAGGGGTGCTATGATGTGCATCAAGGACCATCCGAGGAGAATCCCCGAGAACCCCGAGAGATGGAGACCGATGCACCAAGAGCGGGCCGATTCATCGGTATTTGGATTGGGCGTGAGGGGTGGGGGCATTTCCATTCGTTAAAAAAACCCCGAAATCCACCGTCATGCAAGGGTCAACTTTATTCCACAAGATGCCCCCAACAGACAGAATTTGATTGCCAAGACTCCCCCTCTTCGACTCATTTGCAGGACGCCTTTTTGGCAAATTTTTTCTATGAGCGAACGCAGAGTTGTCATCACAGGTATCGGAGTCATCAGCCCCGTCGGTTCCGACCTCGAAACTTTTTGGAGGAATCTCACAACCGGTCACTCCGGTATCTCCCATTACCAAGCGTTTGATCCTGTTGGCTTCGATTGCCTGATCGCGGGTGAGGTGAAGGAATTTGATTCGACTCCCTGGTTCAAGACACCAAAGGACGCCCGCCGCGCAGATCGTTTCTCACAGTTTGCCATGGCCGGAGCCAAGCTTGCTTTGGATGATTCAGGCCTTGATCTCGAGAAGACCGACAAGGAGCGTTTTGGTGTCATTGTTGGGAGCGGCATCGGTGGTTTCCAGAGCCTCGAGAATGAGACGCGCCGTCTTATTGAGAAGGGGCCGACGAAGCTCTCTCCCTTCACGATCCCGATGATCATCAGCAACATGGCGAGCGGTCTTATCTCCATGGAGTACGGATTTAGCGGACCGAACATGGCGATCGTCACGGCCTGTGCCACGGCGAACAACTCGATCGGCGAGGCCTGGCGGATCATCAAGTTTGGTGATGCGGACGCCTTCATCGCCGGAGGAGCCGAGGCCACCATCACGCCACTCGGGGTGGCTGGTTTCTCATGCATGAGGGCTCTGAGCACCCGCAACGAGGAACCGACGAAGGCCTCCCGCCCCTTCGACAAGGACCGCGATGGCTTCGTCATGGGCGAGGGAGCCGGCATTGTCGTTCTCGAGGAACTCGGGCATGCCAAGAAGCGCGGTGCCCGCATCTATTGCGAACTTGTCGGCTACGGGGCGACGGCCGATGCCTACCATATGACGGCCCCGCGTCCCGAGGGCGAGGGGGCAAGTCGCTGCATGCAGATCGCGATGAAGCATGCCAAAGTCACCCCGGAAGAGGTCGATTACATCAATGCCCACGGCACTTCGACGCCGATCGGCGATATCTGCGAGACCAAGGCGATCAAGGACGCCTTCGGGGAGGCCGCTTACAAGGTACCCATCAGCTCCACAAAATCCGTCACGGGTCACCTACTTGGGGCCGCCGGAGGGGTGGAACTTGCGGCCTGCGCGCTCGCCATGCGCGACGGGGTCATCCCACCGACCATCAATCTCGATAATCCCGATGCCGAGTGTGACCTTGACTATGTTCCTCACAAGGCGCGTGAGGCCAAGGTCAAGGTGGCGCTCAGTAACTCTTTCGGTTTCGGTGGTCACAACTCTTCGGTCGTGATCCGTTCCTTTGAGGATTGAATCACCGAGAGTTTCTGATTTTCCCATGAACCTCCCAACCATCAAATCCCTGGCCACGGCTTTGGCCTTGGCTTCCACCACCATCCTCACCACCACAACGACAATGGCCCAAGATTCCGCCTCCAACCTTCAGAAGGGGCAGGCCTTCCTGAAGGAAAACGCTACCAAACCCGGCGTTCACACCACCCCTAGCGGCCTTCAGTACAAGGTCATCACCGAGGGACATGGCAGGAGCCCCGTGGCCACCGACACCGTCCTTGTTCACTACCGTGGAACGACCATTGATGGCACCGAATTCGACAGCTCCTACAAGCGCAATGAGCCCATTTCATTTCCGCTCAACGGCGTCATTCCCGGCTGGACCGAGGGAGTGCAGTTGATGAAAGAGGGGGGAAAGATGGAGCTCTTTATTCCTTCCAATCTTGCCTACGGATCGCGTGGAGCGGGTGGGGTCATAGCCCCGGACTCGACGCTGATCTTTGATATCGAGCTTCTCAAAGTCCAGTAGGAGAAGGAGCGGTAGGCTTGGAATTTTGCCGCCGCGCGTTGTTGCCGCTCGCTCGCAGTAGTTCACTACAGCTTCGCTCGCGCGCCTCGGCATCCAAACTTCCAAGCATGATGAAGAAAGAGATTCTTGGTATCCTCTTATCAATAGGGATCGCTCTTTGTTTTTCTAAAGGCCTTCAGGCCCAGAGTGCCTCACCCGATATCAAGGTCTACTTCAGTCCTCATGGGGGGTGCACCGAGGCTGTGATCAGGGCGGTGAAATCGGCACAGTCACAGGTGTTGGTCGAGGCCTATTCCTTTACCTCGGAGCCCATAGCCGTCGCTCTGATTGAGGCCGAAAAGCGTGGCGTCGATGTCGAGGTGATCCTTGATAAGAGCCAGGAGCAGGCGAGGGGCACAGAGGCTGATTTGATCTCTGAGAGTGGTATACCAACCTATATCGACTCAGCGTACCGGATCGCTCACGACAAAGTCATGGTGATTGATGGTGCGAAGGTGATCACCGGCTCTTTTAACTTTACCAAGAGTGCTGAGGACTTCAACGCTGAGAACCTTCTCGTGATCTCGAATGATCCTCCACTGGCCGCTCAATACACCACGAGTTGGAATCAACATTTAGCCCAATCCCATCCCTACCACCCTGGGAAGAGCCACCATAAAAACGGCTCCCGTTCCCGATATTACGGCCCTCTGGGAGTGGGGGAAACTTAGCCTACGGGGTAGGGGTGTAAATCCGCAACCTGTACGCTGATTCTTCGATTCTAATAGAGCGGATGTCTGCAGCTTAAGAGCCTTTCCAATCAGACAAACTTGCCGGGGTTCAGGATATCCTTGGGATCGAGTGCTTTTTTGACCAAGGAGTGGAGTTTGCGAAGTTCGGGTGATGTGGCCTGATTCCACCACGGTTTTTTGGCCAACCCGATGCCATGCTCCCCGGTGATGGTCCCCCCCCAAGCGAGGACTTGTTTGAAAAGATCGTCGAGCGCCTGCGCGATCTGCTTGGGTTGCTTGGTCTGCTGATCCTTGGAAACCATGATGTTGGTATGGATATTCCCGTCACCGGCATGGCCGAAACAGGCGATGGCAAAGCCGGTTTTTTTCTGAAGTTTCTCCGCAAAGCGCACAAGGTCCACAAGGCGTCCGCGCGGGACGACGATATCCTCATTGAGTTTCGTGAGGCCCGTAGCCTTGAGAGATGCCGAGAAAGCACGTCGCAGAGCCCACATCCGTTCGCAACGTTCGGGGGAGGTGGCGAGTTCAACCTCGAGGGTCTTGTTTTTTGCGAGAAGGGCTTTCAGGGCTTTTCCCTCACTCAGGACGCTCGCTTTCTGTCCGTCGAGTTCGACAAGCAGATGGGCCTTCCCGGGAGGGACGAAAGATCCCTTCACACCCTTGTGGGCATTTCGAGCTGATTGGAGAGTGAAGCTGTCGGCAACTTCCATGGCGCAGGGTAGGTAACCGGCCTTGAAGATCGCCTGAACCGCCGCTGCGGCGTCCCTCATGGATCCGAATCCGGCGGAGAGGGTGACGCGCGCTGGGGGTAATGGAAGCAGGCGGAGGGTGGCCTCGGTGATCACTCCAAGAAGCCCTTCGGAACCGACAAACATCCCGACCAGGTCGAAGCCTGTCTTGTTCTTGTGGGTTCGTCCCCCGACCTTGACGATCGTGCCATCAGCCAGAACAACCTCGAGCCCGAGCACATAGGGGCGGGTAACGCCATATTTCAGACATCTCGGCCCCCCGGCATTGGTGGCAATATTTCCTCCGATGGAGCAGTCCTTGTAGCTCTGCGGGTCGGGAGGATAGAAGAGCCCCTTTTTTTCGACATCCTGCTGGAGAACGCCCGTGATGACCGCAGGTTCCGTGACAACGACAAAATCACGGTCATTGATCTCCTTGATCCTGTTCATCCGGTGCATGCTCATCAGGATGCCTCCACGCACGGGAACGCATCCGCCGACATATCCGTAGCCTGCTCCCCGTGTGGTCACGGGAATACCCCTCTTATGGGCATAGCCAAGGACGGAGGAGACCTCTTTGGTAGAACCTGGCGCCACGGCGATCTCTGGCATCGCCGCAGCAAACCATCTGTCGCGACCCAGTTCCGCAAGGCGGTCGGGATCGGTGATCACGCCGGCCTTGGCGGGGATGAACTTCCGAAGATCCCGCTCCAGATCGTAGCGGATGGATTTCGTGGATGAAGATGCCATCAAGAGATGGCGTTACATGCCCATGATCTCGTAGCCTCCGTCGACATAGATCACCTGACCGGTGATGCCGCTGCCGCCGTTGCTGGCAAGGAAAACGCCGGTCTGACCCAGTTCTTCACCGGTGCAAGTACGACGGAGAGGGGCGTGCTCCTCGTAATGCTTGATCATGGTGCCCAGTCCGGAAACCCCGCGGGCGGCCAGCGTGTTCATGGGGCCCGCGCTGATGCAGTTGACCCGGATGTTTTTAGATCCGAGATCGTAGGCGAGATAGCGGGTGCTGGCCTCCAGGGATGCTTTTGCCACGCCCATCACGTTGTAGTGGGGAACAACCTTGACGGATCCGTAGTAGCTCATGGCCGTGATGCTGCCACCCTCTGTCATGAGTGGAGCTGCCTCTCTGGCAAGGGCAACCAGCGAGTAGGCGCTGATATCATGGGCCTTCAGATAGGCCTCACGGGTTGTTGAGACGAAATCGCCCTCCAGGGCCTCCTTGGGTGCGAAGGCAACCGCATGGAGCACCATATCGATCTTGGGAGTTTTCTCACGAACCTTACCGAAGAATGTCGCGATCTCCGCATCGCTTCCCACGTCGCAGGGATGCAGGAAGGTATCGCTACCGAACTCGGAGACGAGCTCCTCCACGTTCTCTTTGAGACGTTCACCCTGATAATTAAAAAGAAGGGTGGCTCCGGCCTGCTTCCAGGCCTTGGCGATATGCCATGCGATGCTACGTTTGTTGGCGACGCCGAAAACGACGCCTGTTTTACCTGCTAGTGGTCCGTTATTCATCCCACTAGGAAGCCTCTTTCGGCCCCCATCTGTCACGCAAAAAGGGGAGAGGTCTCAATCAGGAACCCAAGAATTCAGGAACGGGATGGGCTGATAAAAATCCAATAAATGTCTGAAGATCATGCCCGTTCCAAGGTGGGGCGCCTAATGGCTTTATCGAGCCTCTTTCAACCCCGTGGATGGAACTTCCGATGAACCGACTTGAGTTGGCTCCGATCGACCTGAGTGTAGATCTGGGTCGTGGCGATGGAGGCATGCCCCAGCATCTCCTGAATGATTCGGAGGTCGGCACCTCCCGCAAGAAGGTGGGTGGCGAAGGAGTGGCGGAGTTGGTGAGGATGGACGGCCTCCTCGATGCCGGCCAATCGCGCATAGTGGCGGACGAGTTGCCAGATCCGGGCCGGGGTGAGTGGATGGCCCCGGATGGAAAGAAAGATTTCTGCACCGGATCTGGGAGCGACCAATTTGGGGCGCGCGATCTCGAGATAGGTCTTCAAGGCGGCAAGAGCCGCACGACCGACCGGAATCAGGCGTGTTTTGTTCCCTTTGCCGGTGACGCGGATCACCCCTCCTTCTTCATCAAGGTTTTCCAGTCGGACGTTACAGGCTTCAGCGATGCGAAGACCGCAGGCATAGAGAAGTTCCAGAAGTGCCCGGTCGCGAATCTCCAAGGGGCCGTCTCCCGCAGGGGCTGATACCATTTTTTCGATCTCGACCTTGGAAAGGGGCTGAGGGAGCGTTTGCGGGATGCGGGGGATGGGAAGCTTTTCAGCCGGATCCTCGGGGATCATTCCACGGGCCGTCAAAAAGCGGAAAAAGATCCGCAGGGCGACTGCCTCGATTTTGACGGAAGTGACGGATAACCCGCGCTTTTTTTCCGCTATCAGGAACTCCGAGAGCAGCGGTTGGGAGACTTTTTTGGCCTCGCTGATGCCTCGTTGGGAGGCCCACTCCGCAAAGCGCTCCAGTGAAGCGCGTGTCGAGAGTTGATAATTCGTGGAGAGTCCCCGCTCTGTCGCCAGGAAAAGTAAAAACGAGTCGATCGCTTCCTGCATCCCGTGGAATCAGGAAGCGGGGTTTGGAGCCGCAAGTCTGGTCAACGCCTCACGGTACTTTTCGGCTGTCTTGGTGACAATCTCGTCGGGAAGCTGAGGTGCCGGAGGTTGCTTGTCCCAGTCGCAGTTCTCAAGCCAGTCACGGACAAACTGCTTGTCGAAGCTCGGCGGGCTACCTCCCGGGCTGTATTGATCCGCCGGCCAGAAGCGGGAGGAATCCGGGGTCATGCATTCGTCGATCAGGATGATCTCGCCGTCATGGATCCCGAATTCGAATTTGGTATCCGCAATGATGATGCCGCGTGAGGCTGCGTATGCCCGTCCGTGACGGTAGAGGTCGAGGCTCATCTGCTTCACGCGCTGAGCCACCTCATCGCCAAGGAGTGCTCGACACTGGGCCCAGGTGATCGGTTCGTCGTGCCCCTCTTCCGCCTTGGTGCTGGGGGTGAAGAGATCCTCGGGGAGTCGGTCAGACTGCCGGAGTCCCGCCGGGACGGGGTAACCTCCCACGGTGCCGCTTTCCTGATATTCCTTCCAACCCGACCCCGCGATGTATCCACGCACGACGCACTCCACGGGGAGTGGGACCGCCTTTTTCGTGATCATCGAGCGCCCCCTTAGCATCTCTGAGAATGGCTTCAGTTCGGCTGGAAAAGAGGCCGCTTCGGTCTCGATCATGTGATTGGGAACGAAGTCGAGCCGGTTAAACCAGAAAGAGGAGAGTCTGTTGAGCACCTCCCCCTTGCCCGGGATCGCGTTCGGCAGGATGCAATCGAACGCGGAGATCCGATCGGTGGCGACCAGCAGGAGGTTTTCACCAAGGTCGAAGACCTCGCGGACTTTTCCGCTACGAAGTTTTTTGATACCGGGAAGATCGAGATTCAGAAGTTCCATGGGGAAAAGGATGTATGATGGATTGTGAATGATAAAATGAAAAAAGGGGAGCGCGATGGGATCGGGTTCAAAAGGGTGAAAAAAGTTGAAGGGTTCCAATGGTTGGAGAACCGCTCGCGCTCGCAGTGATACCCCTTCCAGCTCTTCCAGCGGTTTTAATGTTACAATATTTTAACTCTCCCATCACTCGCTGACCCTCCCCCTGCCCCGTTTCACTTCGGCTCGGTGACGTTTTCCCTCCACCATTTTTCTTTTTTCTGAGGGGGAGCGTTTTGCATTGCGGCGCCGTGCTTTGGCGGCCTCCGCCCGTGCCTGAAGACGGCGGGCTTCCCTCCGTTCCTTGATTTTATCACCGAGTCGCTCTCTGGCGATGCGGCGGTTCATGCTCTGGCTCCGGGAATCCGAGACGGTCACCGAGATTCCTGTCGGAAGGTGGGTGAGGGTGACGGCCGTGGAGACCTTGTTCACATGTTGGCCTCCGGGACCCGCCGACCGGGCAAAGCTCTCGCTGAGTTCCTCTTCTGGAAGGGAGGCGGAAGGTTGATTCTTTTGCACGGCGCGGTATTCTGAAAGCTAGATTTTTCCCCATGACCTACCAATACAAAACACTCCCTTCATCCGTCGGCACGCTCGATCAACTCGAGGATTCCGCGAGTGGCGTCAGGATCACGGTTAATCGCATCGGAGCGGAAGTGATCAGCCTTGCCCTCAGGGATAATGCGGGCGAGTGGCACGGATTCTTATGGCGAGATGGTCATGTGGAGGCACCCGCCGAGGGATGGGGAAACCACGCCACCGTGATGGGTTTTTACACGCACCGGCTCTGGGAGCAGAAATCAGTCTATGACGGCCATCCCATGGATGGTGGAGCGACACCCCACGGATTCCTCCGGCATCATTCTTTCGCCGATCCGGTCGTGGACATTTCTTCGGGATCCATGACCTACCGGCTTGAGCCTGATCAGATCCCCGCCGGGAGCTATCCTTACAAGGTTGCCACGGCCATCACCTACACGCTGGTTGGCGGAGCGCTGCGGATGACCTTCTGCTTTGAGAACAAGGAGATCCACCCCGTGGCGTTAAGCTTCGGATGGCATCCCGGATTTGCCGTGGGATCCGTCGAGAGTGCATGTCTCCTCCTGCCCGCAGGAACCTATCGTCAGCAGATCGCCGATAATAACTTCCTCACCGGTGGAGTTGATGAGCTTGTTTTTGCAGGTGGTGAAATGCCTTATCCGAAAAAGACATTGGTCGATTCCTACCTGATCGATCTCTCCGGTGTTCAGGACAAGCGGTTTACTCTCGTGGACAGCACGATCGGACACCGCATCGAGTGTGATTACTCGGAAGCCCCCTTCATGACGATCTGGAGCAACGGCGATCCCTTCCTGTGCGTGGAACCCTGCTGGGGGCTTCCCGACAGCAATCCCCCGGCACCCTTCGAGAAGAAGAAAGGGATCCAGTGGATCGCAGCGGGTGAAACGATGAGCGCCTCCGCAAGCGTGAAGCCCTCCTTACTGAAATCCTGATCTCCGTCAGAAAGCGCCATCTCCCTCCTTTACCCCTCTTGAAAACGCAGAAAGACCTCACTCCCCAGCAGAAGCAGACCTGGCTCAAGGCTGTCAGTGCCATGGAGATGAAAAATCCCGGCTACACGATCCAGCTCTGCCAAGGCTTGCTCAAGACGCTCCCGGAGTTCCTTGATGCCAGAAAACTCGCCCGTCGTGCGGCAGTCGAGAAATCAAAGGCCGCCAAAAAAGGATTCTTTTCGGCATTCGGAGGCGGTCCTTCGATTGCCCTCATGAAGGCTTCAGGTCTGCTCAAGAAACGGGAGGATCATCCCCAACTTCTGATCCTCCTTGAGGAGATACTGGCTGAAGAGCCCTACAACGAGAAAGCCAACCTCATTCTGCACGAGGCGGCCTTGAAGTGGGATCCCCCGATGAAGGAGTTGGCAATGTTTGCCCTTGAGACCCTGATCGAGGGGAACCCCAAGGACATTGAGCAACTTCACCGCACGGCCGCTTATTGCATGGAGAAGGATGAGAGCGGGAGCCCCCGTGATCCCTCGCGCGCGGTGGAACTTTTCAACAAGATTCTGGAAATCAATCCCAACGACCTTGCCGCCATCAAGGGGGGGAAGGACTCATCAGCCTCCCAGTCCGTCAAGAAGGGTGGCTGGGAGGTTGCTGACAGCTACCGTGACCTGATCCGTGACAAGGATGAGGCCATCTCGCTCGAGCAGCAGGGTCGCGTGGTCAAAAGCGGCGAAGTCATCGACAGCCAGATTGCCGATCTCTCCGCACAGGTTCAGGCCGAACCCCATAGCATCGATAAGTCACGCAGGATCGCCGAACTCTACGAGAAGAAGGAGGATCTGGAGAACGCCCTCGAGTGGTATCGCTACACCCTTGGACTTTCCGGGGGTGCCGATCCCACCATTAGCCGCAAGATCAGCGACCTGCAGTTGCGACAGATCGATGCCGCCGCGAAGGCCCGCGAGGAGTACCTTGCCGCCGTTCCCGATGATCCCGAGGCTCCCCGCTACCGCGCCGAACTTGAGGAGTTGAGGAAGCAACGGGCTGACTTCACCCTTGAAGAGGCCCGAGGCCGTGTGGAGCGTAACCCGACCGACCTCCTGGCTCACTTTGATCTCGGTGTCACGCTGATGGAATCTGGGAAGTATCAGGAGGCTATCGGCCACTTTCAGCGGGCACGCTCGAATCCCAGCGTCCGGCTCAAGGCAATGAGTCAGCTTGGTCAATGCTACGTGGCCCGAGGCATGAACGACCTCGCTGCCAAGACCCTCTCCGATGCCGCCCAGGAACTCACCGGGATGGATGCTGTCAAGAAGGACCTCCTCTACAACCTCGGCCTTGTGTACGAGAAGATGGGTCAGACTGCCCAATCCATCGAATGCCTCAAGCAGATCTACGAGGTTGATTATGCGTATAGGGATGTGGCGACTAAGGTCGAATCCTCTTACGGGAATAGTTGAGGCTTGGGATTTCCGCGCCCCGCGGCGTTCTGCTGCGCTCGCAGTATAAGATATACAGCTTCGCTTGCAGTCCTTGCGGTGCATCGAATCTTCCAAGCCTTGGGCTCGGGAGGGGGCATCGGTTTTTTGAGCCTTATATTCTGAGACGATTTTAGAGTCGGCGATAGTTCACAAAAACAACTCCACATGGTGTTGCTTAAAAAACGATCGTTTTTGCTACAGAGGAAAAAGGGAAGGCGATCACCGAAGGTTGTTCGCTACACTGATTGGTTAGATCATATCGTTTGCGCAGTCATCTATGACCTTTTAATAAAGTGTCGAATTGTCTGCAGAATTCATTGGCAAACTCACCTTCAACAATGACCTCTCCCTCCATTGCAGCGGATGCTTTCGAGCAACCGATGCGATAACGCACGGCAATTCGACCATGCGAATCTCGATGTAGCCGAAGCCACCCTCCCTCGGAGAAGCAAATCTCCACAAGTTCACATTTAAAAGACTCGAAATCTGAGAATCGCTGACGTGTGCCATCGTCTGAGTCTATCATCAGATTTTCATGGGATGCTGTGAACTTACGACCGAAAGCAGTAGCTACTGCCTCAGCACGAAGAGTCGTGTAACCTCCATCAAGTGTACTCAAATCGATGGATAGAAAGTTTTGGTCACTGCCAATCCGCATGGTGTGCTTTTATCTAGAATCAGCCGAAAATCTATCCATCCGTCGTGATAGAGTCCAGAACCGACAGAGTGGAAATCTGACTCATAGCCTTCTCCTCACCTACCTCTCCCACCACCCAAAGGCAATCCAAGAAGGGATTCGGAAGGAAGCGAAAGATACTGTTTTGCCCAAATCCAGAGGCTGAATACTTGCCAAAACTTGCCAATGGAATTCGTGTTTCCTCTCTGTAACCCCTGTTTTTAGCACTTTTTGGAGATTCAACTACCGATACGCAAACACATTTATAAGAGTTATTTAAGTGTGTTTTTGCTGATTCCGACTGTGGGTTAGAAAACCCCTGAGTCTCTGCGCCTCTGCGGGGTCTCCTTCATCCCCTTCATCCCTGTGATTGTTCTGAGCTGAATCAATCTGCCATTCCGCCAAATCTGTCTTTCATTGACCTTGATTCCTTCCGCCGAAGCGGACATGGATTGTCCCATGCCAAGTCGCATCGCAAAAGGGATTTCATCAGCACGTGTCGTCTCTAAGAGAGGGGGTTCCGGGTCCCACAAGGAGAAGGGCCGATCGGCCCGTCTTCCCCTCTACCGGATCATGCAGATCCACCAGTTGCTCCAGCATGAAGAGTATCCCAACTGTCAGGCTCTCTCCCGTGATTTTGAGGTTTCTTACAAGACCGTCCAGCGCGACATCGACTTCATGCGGGATCAACTCAGGCTCCCCATCGACTATGACACGGTGCGGCACGGCTTCCGTTATACCCGCGAAGTGAAGAATCTCCCCTCGCTCTCGTTGCAGGAGGGGGAGGTGGTCGCCCTCCTCGTGGCCCAGAAAGCCGCGGAACAGTACAGAGGAACCCCGTTTGAGAAGTCCTTGAAGACGGCCTTCACCAAGTTGGTCGAGGGGCTTCCCTCCCGATCCGAGATTTCACTGCAGGATTTGAGCCAGGCACTCTCCTTTCGCCCTTCGGGACCGCCCGCAGATGACCTTCACTCCTTCCAGACGCTGAGTACTGCCCTGCTTGCCTCCCAGGAGGTTGCCTTTCTCTACCGGAAGCCGGGAGATGGCTTGAAGAATGAACGACGCATCCAACCTTACCATCTCGGTTGTATCGCCGGTCAATGGTACCTGATTGGTCTCGATCTGGCCCGCAAGGCGGTGCGAACCTTTGCCCTTGCCCGCATCTCCAAGCCAAAGAACCTGAACCGGCGCTTTGTCAGGCCGAAGGACTTCTCACTCGATGCACTTCTTGGGGAGAGCTTCTCGGTCTTCGAGTCCAAGCAGGCCCAGAAGGTGAGGATCCTGCTTGATCCGATTGCAACGGCGTTGGCTTCCGAGCGTCGGTGGCATCCCTCCCAGAGGATATCGCTTCGCAAAGATGGATCAGGCGAACTATCACTCACCGTGGGCCTTGCGCCCGATCTGGAGTCGTGGATCCTGGCCTGGGGTCCTCGTGCCGAAGTGATCGCTCCAGCCGCCTTGCGAAGAAGCATCGGAGCCGCCCTCAAGAAAGCGGCACTACGCTATCGCTAAGCGGTGATCTCCTTTGGGCTGCGGCTCTGCGCGATCCCTTTTTTTGGGTCCTGCTTTCCCTGAGTGTCTGATTAAAAATCAGATCTTCCCAGCAGCAATGATCTCTTTGGCCTTGGCCAAGGAGGCAGCTAGTCCGGAGGCATCGCGGCCACCACCTCGAGCACTATCAGGCTTGCCGCCCCCCTTGCCCCCAACCAGAGGAGCCACTGCGGAGATCAGCTTACCGGCCGGAAGGCTGCCTTGATGAGCTTTGCCCACAACGGCGACCAATGAGACGGCTCCATCGGCGACTCCCGCAAGGAAGACAATGCCGTCAAAGTAACCCTTCAGGGCATCGGCCGCCGCCTGGAGGGCATTCCCATCGGCACCCGGAATCTCCTCGACGATGGAAGGAATCGTTCCCGAGGTTGCCTTGGTCAGGAGCGCCTTCGCAAGGGAGGCAGCCTCGCGCTGGCGGAAGGCTTCCAGCTCCTTTTCCAGTTCCTTCTGACGAGCCAATGTGACCTCAAGCTTCTTCTCCACCTCGGCCAGGGGGGAGCCGAGACGCGTGGCGACTCCCTGCAAACGTTCGGAATCGCTCCTTGAGGCGATCCGAG
>Ga0207956_1000221_pt1 | contig 16479 bp, 16 predicted proteins | sample CryBogCBE25Jul07_FD_184580 | JGI IMG/M metagenome (GOLD analysis project Ga0207956, IMG submission 184580) | Freshwater microbial communities from Crystal Bog, Wisconsin, USA - CBE25Jul07 (SPAdes) (version 2) | ecosystem: Environmental > Aquatic > Freshwater > Lake | place: Crystal Bog...
TGGTCGGGGCGGGGAGATTCGAACTCCCGGTCTCCTGCTCCCAAAGCAGGCGCGCTAGCCACTACGCTACGCCCCGTGGCGTAAGTGAGGAGTCTAAGGGGTGAAATTCCCTTCTCCTAACCGAGTCTGTAACCTATCCCCTGACCCAAGGAGGAGCCAAATCTGGCCCCACCCCAGGTAGCAGGAACTGCATGAAAATGCGGGTGTAGCTCAATGGTAGAGCCCCAGCCTTCCAAGCTGGCCATGCCGGTTCGATCCCGGTCACCCGCTCCAGTTTTAGACCAGAGAACCGACCAATTGAATTAGGGCTCTCCCCCCAAAGGTCAGTGCGTTACTCGTAGTGCTTCCTGACGCATCCATCACCATCAAACTTAAACTGCTGTTGGCTGCAGTGACTTGAATCGATCCTGTGATCACAAAAGAGTATTTAGCAAATTTATCAAGCATGTTAGTTGGATTCACTGAAACAGTTGCAGACGAGGCAACTTCATAATTCAACACGGCGCTCTGGTCTGAACAGGAGAGCTTCAATCCCAAATAGAAATTTGCCAATGCTTGAGTTGCAGTTCGCCCAGAGACGACCATATTAAATGTGTAAGAGTTTCCCGGTTGTAGATTTCCAAAATTATTACTGGTTGATGTGCCACCAAGATTTGCAGTTTGCAGAACCCAAGTTGGAATTGAAATTGATTGAACTTGCGACGGACCCACTGCACCAGTTGCTCCTTGAACGCCTTGTGGACCTGTTGCGCCTGTTAAACCGATTGGACCTGCTGGACCTGCTGGACCTTGCGCACCTGTTGCACCAGTTAATCCTGTTAATCCAATTGGACCTGCGGGACCTTGAGCACCTGTTGCTCCTGTTAAACCGATCGGACCGATCGGACCTGTCGCTCCTGCTGCTCCTTGCGGACCTTGTGGACCTTGCGGACCTTGTGGTCCAGAAATTCCTTGATCTCCTTTATCCCCTTTTTCGCCAGTTGCTCCAGTTGCTCCAGTTGCTCCAGTTGCTCCAGTTGCTCCAGTTGCTCCTTGAGGACCAGTATCACCTGTTGCACCGGTAGCACCTTGTGGTCCAACTGCTCCTGTCGCACCAGTTGCGCCCTTCTCGCCGGGTACTCCTGCAACCACAGAGCCTCCTTTGCCGTTGCTTGAAGGAGAGACCGAAATTTTTAGTGATGATGGTGCAGGCCAGCGGCCCAAAGTCTTGGGGCCATAGATAGCGAGCGCAGCGCTATCGATATAGAAGTCACCATCGATACCAACCGCCGTGGATGGTGCGCCCTTCCCATTCAAGATGGTGTTGGGCCGTGATGCTATGACGCGCCCAGCCTTCTTGATCGGTGTTGATGCGTGGGCGATTGGATAGCCCTGGAGGACCAGGGTGGTGCTGAGTAATCCGATTACAAGCAGTGAAACTCTTCTGCGCATGAGTAGGCCCCCTCGGCCAGTTATTGAGGGATTGGCCCCTCGGATCCCATTTTCTGATCACTCTCCGTGCTCATATAGAGCGCTAGCCCCTCAAATCAAGTGCGGGTTTCTCACTTTATTCCCAGTAACTCTCACTACCATCACAGACCTAACAACCGAATTTCGCAGGTTCGACCTGTTATCTACGTATATCGCGATGTGAGGGCATCGCGAACTACACAGTAAGAAAGAGATCCAATGAAGCTCAACAAGAAATCATCACTCGTAGCTGGTGGGCTCGTAGCAGCTATCACCGTCGGATCACTCGGCGTTGCATCTGCTGCATCATCTCACTCAACACCTTCTGCAAAGAGTGTTGCGACCACTCGCCCAACTATCGGTGGTGCAAATGCATTCTCCGGTACAAATTCTTTCAAAACCATCCTTGATGGTCTCGTAACAAAGGGAACAATCACTCAGGCGCAAGAAGATGCGATCATCGCTGCTCTTGCTGCTGCCAAGCCAACTATGGGTGCAGGTGGACCCGGTGGACCTGGTGGGTTCGGCGGATATCGTGGCGGTCCTATGGGGGGACCTAATCAGGCAGCAGAAGAGAATGTGATTCTCTCAACTCTGGGAATCACTGCTGCAACGCTTCAATCAGATCGCGCAGCTGGTCAGTCACTTGCAACAATCGCAGGTGCAAAGACACAGGCTCTCATCACTGCACTCGTTGCAGTTGAGAACTCAGAGATCGATGCAGCTGTAACAGCTGGTCAACTCACAGCAGCACAGGCAACAACCGAGAAGGCTGGCGTCCTTGCTCGCGTAACAGCAGAGGTCAATGCAACTCCGGGACAGCGTGGTGCATTTGGTGGAGGACGCGGACGTGGTCATGGCCAGGTCGGTGGACTCGGAGCTCCAATGGCTCCAGCACCAGCAAATGGCTAATAACGGCTAATAAAGCCCGTTGATGGCTCAATGAATTGAGGCACTCACTCTTCTCCAGTGAGTGCCTCACTCATTTCCAGAACTTTTGTTAGAAGATATCCCTATGAGAATCCATATCGGCAGCGATCACGCCGGACTCGACTTTAAGAATGCGATTGTGGCCCACCTTGAAGGCCAAGGCCATCAGGTCACAGACCACGGCCCACATACCTATGACCCACTCGATGATTACCCAGTCTTCTGTATTCCAGCAGCAGAAGCTGTTGCCAGCGATCCAGGATCTATGGGAATTGTTCTCGGGGGATCAGGAAATGGCGAGCAGGTCGCGGCAAATAAGGTGAAGGGCATTCGCGCCATCCTTGCTTGGTCAATCGAGACTGCAAAGCTTGGTCGTCAACATAATGATGCCAATGTCATCGCTATTGGTGGCCGGATGCATACGCCAGAATTCTGCTTAGAGATGGTCGATGCCTTTATTTCCGAACCATTCTCAAACGATGAGCGACATATCCGTCGTATCGGATTAGTAAGTAAGTACGAGAATGAAGGTCAGATCTAACTCTTCTTGAAGTACTTCATATCGGTGACGATATGTCCTTTGCGAAGACCTTGTCCTTCAAACTTTGAGATCGGTCGCCACTCTGGTCGTTCGATTACTCCACCGGTGAAGAGGTCGCTCTCGGAAAAGATTCGTTGAATCCACTGCGCATAAGCGATCCAATCGGTTGCGATATGGATATAGCCACCATCTTTTAACTTCGGATGGATCAACTCAAGAAATTCCTTCTGCACGATCCGTCGCCTCTGATGACCATTCTTCGGCCAAGGATCTGGGAAGTAGAGATGGATCGCATCGAGTGATTGATCTGGTGTGCTGTCACGCAAGATCAAGTGGGCATCCTCTTCAATCACCTTAAGATTTTTAGTGCCAGCCTTATCGCAGAGGTTCATGAGTGATCCGATACCTGGCTTATGAACTTCGATCACCAAGAAGCCAGTATCGGGAAAGGCTGCTGCGATCTGGGCGGTCGCCTCCCCCATGCCACTGCCGATCTCCATGATCCGAGCGGTGCTGGTTGGGAAGATCTCGCGGGCATCGATCGTGCCGCGTGGATCAAGGCCATAGGCGGGCCATAGGCGCTGATAGGCCTGGGCTTGGGCAGCGGTCGCACGGTCTCCGCGCAGGCGATAGCTACGAATTACGGGACGCTCGACCTCGCTCACAGGGGTAGGTTACTGCCCTATCGATTCGCTTGAGTTCAGGGCTAGCTTCTCTCACTCATCTGACTAAAAGGAGTAACCGTGCCAGGTTTAAATCTCACACGTGCCGAGGCTGCAGAACGCGCCAAGCACCTCGCTATTGATACCTATCGAGTCCATCTCGATGTCACCACCGGCCGTGAACACTTCATCGCGAATGTGACCGCAACATTTACTTGCACCACACCTGGTTACAACACCTTTATCGATGTCGCTGCGAACAAGATCATCTCGGCCACACTCAATGGTGCACCAGTTGATACATCAACCTTCGATGGTGAGAGCCTCTTCCTCAATGGCCTTGCCGCGCAGAACGAATTGGTAATCGTTGCTGAGATGCCGTACTCAAAGGTCGGCGAAGGTCTTCAGCTATCCGTCGATCCAGTCGATGATGAGGCCTACCTCTACTCAATGGGTGAGACTGCACATATCCGCAAGATGTATCCATGCTTTGATCAGCCAGATCTCAAGGCAATCTACCTTCTTACTGTGACTGCACCGGGGCATTGGGAAGTTATCTCCAATAGCCCAGTTGCATCAACAACAGTCGATGGCGATAAGAAGATCGTTGCATTCGATCCAACACCACGTATCTCCACCTACATCACTGCTATGGTCGCCGGACCTTACGCACACGTCCACGACGAATACCGCGGCAAGAAGGTTGTGCCACTTGGCATGTATGCCCGTAAGTCACTTGCTGAGTTCATGGATCCAGATGATGTCTTCCTTCTTACCAAGCAGGGCTTTGCCTACTTTGAAGAGGTCTTCGGAATCGAATATCCATTTGAAAAGTACGACCAGATCGCCGTTGTTGATTACAACTGGGGCGCGATGGAGAACTCTGGTTGTGTCACCTTCTTAGAAGAGCTCCTAGTCTTCAGATCTAAGGTCACCAACCGGATGTATGAAGCCCGTGCCCACGTGATCCTGCACGAGATGGCTCACATGTGGTTTGGAAATCTCGTCACCATGGAATGGTGGAATGACCTCTGGCTCAACGAATCCTTCGCCGAATGGTCCTCAGCGCTCGCGCTCAATGAGTGCACCCGCTTCAAGGAATCATGGACTGGCTTCAACATTGAATCGAAGAACTGGGCCTATGACCAGGATCAGTTGATCACGACCCACCCAATCATCACCGACCCTGAAGATATCGAGACTGCCGCAGCGAACTTTGATGGCATCTCTTACGCAAAGGGCGCATCAGTCTTGGCGCAGTTGGTTCATTACTGCGGCCGCGAGAAGTTCCTCGAAGGACTTCGCAACTACTTCAAGAAGCATGCCTGGGCGAACACGACACTCGATGATCTGCTCAACGCACTCAGCGAAGCAAGTGGTCGCGATCTCAAGCCTTGGGTTGATACCTGGCTCCGCACCGCAGGTGTGAACACACTTCGCCCAGAGATCACACTCGATGCGACAGGTGAGACATATACATCGATCAAGATCTCACAAGAAGTCCCAGCGATCCCAGCAGGATCGAAGGAGCTCCGTCTCCATCGTCTATCGGTTGGCCTCTTCGATATCGTCGACGATCGCGTTGTCCGTCGTAAGTCAGTTGAGATTGATGCAGCAGGTAGCTCTACTGAAGTATCCGCACTTGCTGGCGAGAAAGTTGCAGACCTACTCCTTATCAATGACCACGATCTCTCGTACGGTAAGTGGCGCCTTGATCCACGTTCGATCAAGACACTGCAGTCACACCTTGGCAAGATCGATGATTCACTCGCTCGCGCACTCTGCTGGTCTGCCGCGTGGGATATGGTCCGCGATGCCGAGATCTCAACAACTGAGTTCATCAATATCGCACTTGCCGGACTTGCTGGCGAAACTCATATCAGCGCTGTCACTGGCGCTGGTCAGAAGATCGCACTCACTATCGAAGAGTATGCAGCACCTGCCAATCGCCAAGCACTCAAGGTTCGTGCAGCAGATACTGTCTACGCACTTCTCACCAAGGAGAGCGCAGGAAGCGATAAGCAGCTCCAACTCGCTCGCATCTTTGGATCACTTGCCTGCACACCAGAACAGATTGCACAGCTACGTGGCGTCTTCGATGGCGCGATCAATGGCTTGCTCCTTGATAAGGATCTGAAGTGGGCACTTGGTATCGCACTTGCTGCGCAAGGCGCCTTCGATCGATCAGAACTCCAGAAGTTGTTGGATGCCGATAACACGATCCCTGGCAACGCTGAATTCCAACGTGGTCTTGCTGCTCAGTCAACTCTTGCTGCAAAGCAGAGTGCATGGGATGCGATCTACAAGGTCGAGACTGGTACTCAGGTTCGTCAGGCAATGATGGGCGGATTCCAACGCGCAACCCATCGCGATCTACTCGCGAACTTCGTTGATCCGTACTTCGATACCTTGATTAAGACCTGGGATGAACATGGCTTTGAGATGGCGGGATCGATCGTCGAGGCGATGTATCCAAGTCATGTGATTACGCAGGAAGTCTTAGCGAAGACTGATGCGTGGCTTGCAGCCCACAAGGATGCACCGGCTGCGATGATCCGTTTTATCAATGAGAATCGCGACCACCTCGCTCGTGCGCTACGTGCACAAGCAAAGGATGCTTAAGCTTTAAAAGAGAAAAAGCGAAAAAGCAAGAGAACTAGTCGATACGAGTCAGATCGCTCTTACTCATCTTTGAGCGATCTGCAGTCGCAACAACGACGACCGCGGTAATCACAGCGAAGAGCCCCATTGGCGCAGCAACGAAGTAGAGGAATGTCTGCAGCGCAGTTAATCCAGCGCCAGGATTCGAACCATCTTCTTGAGCAGTCATATGAAGAAGTGTTGTTACCTGTGGCAGAAGATGCATGATCATCTCTGAATCTTAATGCCAGTTTTAGGCGCTAGCAGCACTCACGTTTGTGAGCCCCGATACAACGCCATATGGCTCAAGGTAGGACAACCAGCGTTCATTCGATCGGCCGGTGCCGAGGATGCGCCAGGCAGCGCCAGATGGTTCGCGCGGTAGCGAGCGCAACTTCCACCCGATCTCCTTGAGCATCCGATCTGCCTTCTGGTGATTGCACTTGTGGCACGCAGCGACGACGTTCTCCCATTGATGGGCGCCACCACGGCTACGTGGAATGACATGGTCGATCGATGTTGCGGTAGCTCCGCAGTAGACGCACTTGCCGCCATCGCGGGCGAAGACCGCGCGTCTAGATAATGGAATGGCGTGACGATATGGAATTTTCACAAATTTTGTCAGGCGGATAACTGCGGGGAGAACCATCTCTCCACCCGCGTAATGCAGGATGATGTCAGATTCCTCAACGGTGCTAGCACGTTGATTTAAGACGAGAATAAGCGCTCGCCGATCTGAAACAACTCCTAGTGGTTCATACGTAGCATTCAGAACGAGTGTCTGACTCACCGAACTTCTCCCTTAAGTTCTGGCCGGTAGTTGCCGTTTACCGGTAACGCACAACCAGTGCGCCATGGGGGAAATCTTGCCCTACTCCCCTGAAAAATGGCTGGATTTCGTAGGATTTAGATAGAGTCTTCACACCATGAAACTCAATGTTCACCATATTTACACCTGGTTCAGCGGCGCCCCGTTGCATATCGTGGCGATCATCGCCGTAGCCGTGGGCCTGCAGGTCTTGGGTGGGCGGGCTATCAGCCGAGCCATGAGCCGGATCGCTAATGCCGATTTCGTCCCGGGGCCACAACGGACCGCTACCCGCCAACGTGAACGTGCCCAGACGACAGGGACGATCCTCAAGTCCGCTCTGAATGGTCTGATCTGGTTGATCGCACTCTCGATGGTGCTGAGTGAATTTGGTTTGAACCTTGGTCCGGTCGTTGCATCTGCTGGTGTTGTTGGCGTTGCACTCGGTCTTGGTGCCCAGACGATCGTCCGCGACTTACTTGCTGGCATCTTTATGTTGATTGAAGATCAATACGGTGTTGGCGATATCGTTGAAGTTCTTGAGGTCAAAGGCGTTGTTGAATCCGTTGGACTGCGCATCACCACTGTTCGGGGCGAAGATGGCACTCTCTGGTACCTGCGTAATGGTGAGATCTTAAAGATTGGTAATAAGTCCCAGCCAAAGCGTTAGTAATTCAGGCTAGTCAGGTTGATTGACTAAGAACTGCGCAGCACCTTCCAGGTACTCCCAGAGCTCTTGCTTTAACTCTGGTGCACATTCAATCTCCGAGACCGCGCTCTTCATGCATCGAAGCCAAGCATCGCGAGCTGCGCTATCGATATGAAAACCGGCATGACGCATCCGAAGTCGTGGATGGCCGCGCTTCTCTGAATAGGTAGTGGGTCCGCCCCAATATTGTTCTAAGAACATCATCAATCGCTCGCCGGCACCATGCAGATCGTTATCTGGATACATCGGACGCAAGATCGGATCAATCGCAACAAGTGCATAGAAATGTGAAGCGAGGTCAGCGAAGACTTGATGTCCGCCGATCCGTTCGTAGAAAGTTGCTTGATCAGACATGTGCTAGATCCGTAGCCGGGATCTCCTTGTTGATCTGAAGAACCACGTATGAGGCTAATAAGCAGAGGATGCCCGCGGCGTAGAAGGCGAGCGCATAATTACCGAATTTCACGCGCAATAGCGCGGCCCCAAGAGCAGCGATCGATCCACCGATCTGGTGAGCTGCAAAGACCCAGCCATAAATAACGGTTCCGCGATCAGGACCCAGAACGGTGCGACAGAGCACGATCGTTGGGGGCACAGTCGCAACCCAATCGAGGCCGTAGAAGATGACGAAAATAAGGGTCGATGCATGAAGAGTGGAGAAGAGGATGGATGGCAGCAAGAAGAGTGAGAGGCCACGGAGGAAGTAGTAGAAAAATAAGAGTTTGCGTGGATCGATTCGATCGGTGAGGTACCCCGAGAAGATTGTGCCGACGACATCGAAGACACCGATCAGTGCCAACAAGGATGCTGCAGTTACTTCAGACATGCCATGATCATGTGAAGCCGGGATAAAGTGGGTGCCGACTAAGCCATTTGTTGAAAGTCCGCAGACTAAGAATGAGAAGGTTAAGAACCAGAAGTCACGCTTCTTCGATGCCAGGCGCAAGACATCAATCGCCTCCTTCGCGGCATTTCGCTTTACCTGTACAGGCGCTACCCAATCAGCGGGTGCGCCATATGGTGAGGTACCAATCGATGCTGGGCTCTCTTTGAGTAGGAAGAAGACCAACGGAACCATCGTGAGTGATGTGCAGCAGATGGTGACGCCGACAGATTTCCATCCGTGGTGAATGGCAAGGGTAGAGAGTGTTGGTAAGAAGATCAGCTGACCGGTTGCATTACCTGCAGTCAGCATTCCAATGACGAGGCCCTTGCGTTTGATGAACCAGCGATTAGCGATATTTGCCGCAAAGACAAGTGCCATTGATCCTGTTCCAACGCCAACGACAACTCCCCACGAGAGCATTAACTGCCAAGGCTTGGAGATGAAGATCGTTAAGAATGATCCAAGGCTCACCGCCGTGAGGGCAGAGATCACGACTTTGCGGACGGTGAAGCGCTCCATTAAAGCAGCGGCAAATGGCGCAGTGAGACCGAATAAGAGCACATTGATACTGATCGCAGCGGAGATGGTCGATCTAGACCAACCAAAGGCATCTTGGAGCGGGATGATCAATACTGATGGGGCTGATCGATACGCACCGCTGGTAGCAACGGTTAAGAAGGCGACGCCCGCTGCGATCCAGGCTGGATGAATCCGGCGTGATTTAGGCGCTTGGCTCATCAAGTTCTTGGTACTGCATCAAGTATGCACGCTCTTCATCGTTTAATCGGCGAGACTTTTTAGTGAGGATATCGACGCCAACTTGAACTGTCTTGATCTTGGCATGAAGACCGGCAGCGCTTCGGAGCTCGTAGAACATATCGAAGGATGCGCCGCCGATTCGTCCAACCCAGATAATGCAATCGATATTGAAGGAACCTTCATAGATTGGGACTAAGAAATCAACTTCGGCATGCGCCACGACCATGTCAGAGAGGATTGGTTCAAGGCCGACATCGGTGCGTGCACGCCAGAGCATCTCGACCCGTGCCTCTTGGACATAGGTCAGATACTTCGCATTATTAACATGACCGAATGCATCAATATCATCCCAACGAACATGGGGCTTGGCGATGTAGCGCATTATCGTGTGAGCTTTCTATAAGTGACGCGATGTGGACGCGCAGCTTCGGCGCCAAGTCGCTTGATCTTGTTCTCTTCATAGGATTCGAAGTTACCTTCGAACCAGAACCATTGTGAGTCACCTTCGTACGCCAAGATATGAGTTGCGATGCGATCCAAGAACCAGCGATCGTGCGAGATGACCACAGCGCAACCAGGGAATTCAAGGAGCGCATTTTCAAGTGATCCGAGTGTTTCAACATCGAGATCATTTGTTGGTTCATCCAAGAGCAAGAGGTTGCCACCCTGCTTCAATGTGAGTGCCAGGTTGAGACGATTTCTTTCACCACCAGAGAGAATGCCCGCTGGCTTCTGCTGATCTGGACCCTTGAAACCGAAGGCTGAAACATAAGCACGTGACGGCATTTCAACATTGCCGACCTTCATGTAATCGAGGCCATCTGAAACAACTTCCCAGAGGCTCTTATTCGGATCGATACCAGCACGGCTCTGATCGACATATGCGATCTTTACAGTCTCACCGATCTTCACAGATCCGCTATCTGGTGCTTCTAGACCAAGGATCGTCTTAAAGAGTGTCGTCTTACCGGCGCCGTTAGGTCCGATGACGCCCACGATTCCATTGCGTGGCAATGTGAAGGAGAGATCATCGATCAATAAGCGATCGCCAAATCCCTTCTTTAAGTTCTCGACTTCAACAACGATATTTCCAAGGCGTGGGCCAGGTGGAATCTGGATCTCTTCGAAATCTAACTTACGAGTCTTATCAGCCTCTGCCGCCATCTCTTCATAGCGAGCAAGACGAGCCTTCGACTTGGTCTGGCGACCCTTGGAGTTCATGCGAACCCATTCGAGTTCTTCGCTCAGACGCTTTGCGCGCTTCGCATCTTTCTGGCCTTCGATCTTCAGACGAGTTGCCTTCGTCTCAAGGTAAGTCGAGTAGTTGCCTTCATATGGATAGGCGCGACCGCGGTCGAGTTCGAGAATCCATTCGGCGACATTGTCCAAGAAGTATCTATCGTGCGTGATCGCAACGACTGTCCCTGGATACTTTGAAAGATGTTGTTCGAGCCACAAGACTGATTCAGCATCCAAGTGGTTGGTAGGTTCATCAAGAAGTAAGAGATCTGGCGCTTCAAGGAGAAGCTTGCAGAGCGCGACGCGGCGCTTCTCACCGCCTGAAAGAACTTTCACATCAGCATCAGCTGGCGGACAACGCAGTGCATCCATTGCTTGCTCAAGTTGTGAATCAAGGTCCCAGGCATTGCGGTGATCGAGTTGCTCTTGCAACTGACCCATCTCGGCCAAGAGCTTGTCGTAATCAGCATCTGGGTTCGCCATCTCTTCCGAGATCGCATTGAAGCGGTTCATCATCTCGATCGTCTCGCCGACGCCCATCTGGACATTCTCGAGAACTGTCTTCGTCTCATCGAGGTGAGGTTCTTGCAAGAGGATTCCGACGCTGTAGCCAGGTGAGAGGAAGGCTTCACCATTTGAGGCGGTCTGAAGGCCTGCCATGATCTGTAGAACGGTCGATTTACCGGCACCGTTAGGGCCTACGACGCCGATCTTCGCGCCTGGGTAGAAGGCAAGGGTCACATCATCAAGAATGACTTTATCGCCATGCGCTTTACGCGCCTTCTTCATCGTATAAATGAACTCAGCCATAGTGCGGAACTCTATCGTGTTAGTTCCAAGTAGAATTAATCCATCACTTGGTGCCCGTAGCTCAGTCGGATAGAGCAACCGCCTTCTAAGCGGTAGGCCGCTGGTTCGATTCCAGCCGGGCGCGCTAGATCTCCCACATCACTTCCAGCCTATTTCGGGCAAGAAAAAACCCCGCCAGTCCCTCGAATGGCGGGGTCTTTCTATTGCTTGTTAAGTAGCGGGCTACTTAATTACGCGTTTGGAAGCTTTGCGATCAAAGCCAAGGCAACTGCCTTCTGCTTTGGTGGCAAAGTTGTGAACTGGAGTGTTGAGTCAGTTGTTGGGCAAGCATCGCTTACTACGTAAGTCAAGAATGACTTAACAGCAGCTGCTGCAGCGCCTGTTACTGATGAATCAACGAGACCGTAGGAGATGATTCCTAGGACGTAATCTCCAGCGTTCTTATCTGCATAGTTGAATGTTGCAGCACCGTCAGCAGCGAATGTCGCAGCATCGAGGAACTGTGCAACACCAGCAGCAGTTGGAGTCTGGTATGCGCCTGAAGCGTTCTGGATTGCAGCTGAAGCAAGACCAGCATTCTTTGCGAAGTTAGCTTCTGCATAACCGATTGAGTACGGTGTCTTTGCAATCTGTGCTGCAACGAGAGCTGAACCCTTTACCTGCTGGATACGTCCGAGGAGATCGTTAGCTGCTCCTGGGTAATCCTTTGAGAAAGTGTTGCTGAGCTTTGCGTTGTTGTTGTCAGAGATATTTGACCATGTTGCTGGGAAGAGCTTTGCAAGCATGTAGACGAGGTTGTAGGTAGTACCTGAACCGTCTGAACGGACAACGAGCTTGATTGTCTGTGCAGGAAGTGTGAAGTGGCGAACAACTGTTGTTGTCTTAAGAACAACTGGCTTGCCATTTACCTTGACAGGGTTTCCAGTAGCGTCGAGCTTGTAGGTAACAACTGTTGTTGAACCGTTGTTGTCCTTGCTGATCTCTGGATCGTTCCACATTGTGACCTTGCCAGCGAAGATATCTGAAAGTGTGTTCTGTGAGAGGAAGAGTGTCTGTGCCTGTGAGCGACCGCCGAGGTTGTAAGCGATTGCGATTGGAGCAGCTACTGCAGGGATCTGAACGATCTTTGTATTTGCATAAGCTGGGTATGAGTTGACGCCAACACCTGATGGGTAGTCAGCAAAGTTGTAATCGTTGATGCCGTTCTTTGCATTTGCGATACCGGTTCCTGAACCGTTTCCTGGGTATGCACCGAAGGTGTTACCAGTTGCTGACTGCCATGCAGTCTTGCATGTTGAAAGAAGTGGCTGAGCGAAGGTTGAACCATCGCCGTTGATTGTTGCAGCACCGAAAGATGCTTGTGTTCCAACAAGAGCGAGGGCAACTGCTGCCACTGCGATCTTTACTGAACGTGAAATCTTCATGTAAGGCCTCTCAATAGGGATCATGACGGGTAGAACGTGTCTGAATACTAGAAAGTTGGAGAAACTCGAGGCTGACTAAGGCTGAATGCGCTGTGAACCAAAGGTGAACAGACGGTAAACAACTTTGCCCCTATCGCCTCGATTACTTGAGGTATAGGGGCAAAGTAAATTACTGCTGAGAGTACGGCTTAACCGAAACGACCTGTTACGTAGTTCTCGGTCCGCTCATCCTTTGGACGAGAGAAGATCTCATTTGTTGGGCCGGATTCGATCATCTGTCCTGGACCGCCATCTGAGAGGAAGAATGCGGTGTTATCTGAGACGCGAGCTGCCTGCTGCATATTGTGAGTAACGATGATGATCGTTACAGAATCTGCGAGGTGGCCAATGGTCTCTTCGATCTTCAAGGTTGATCCTGGATCCAGTGCTGAGCAAGGCTCATCCATCAACAAGACCTGTGGGCGAACTGCGAGTGAGCGAGCAATACAGAGACGCTGCTGTTGTCCGCCAGAGAGCGCACCGCCATGTGACTTGAGGCGATCCTTCACTTCATTCCAGAGACCGGCGCGAGTGAGGCACTCTTCAAGGAGTTCATTCTTATTTTCAACCTTGAGCTGAGCAAGCTTGAGACCGGCAAGAACGTTCTCTTCGATCGTCATCGATGGGAATGGATTTGGCTTCTGGAAGACCATACCTACCTTGAGACGGATCTTTGTAACGTCGGTTCCTGGTGCATAGATATCGTCACCATTAAGAAGAACTTCACCAGCCATCGCAGCACCTGGAATGAACTCGTGCATACGGTTGAGTGTGCGAAGGAAGGTCGACTTACCGCAACCTGATGGTCCGATGAGAGCAGTCACTGTTCCTGGCCAGAAATCCATTGAGACATTGGCAAGGGCGTGCTTCTGACCGAACCAGGCATGAACGCCGCGCGCCTCAAGACCTACTCCGATTGCACCAGTTCCCACGCGAGACTCTCCGACCTTGGCGGCGCGAGCTGCCGATACCGAGGCGAGTGATGAGTTGTTCTTTGTCTCCATTGCCTTCTCTTCTCCGTTGTTTTCGTTAGTAATGTCGTTATTGGCTTCATCTGTCATGTTAATTCGCCGCCTTCTTCGAACCTAGGTAGCGAGCCCCAGTGAAGAGGATGATCACAAGGGCAAGGAGGATCAAGATTCCAGCCCAAGCGCGAGTAAACGATTCAGGTGTACCTGCGAGCAGGCCAGTCCAGATATAGAGCGGAAGCGATTCCATCGTGCCACTAAATGGATTGATATTCATGACATTTGCACCACCAGTGAGCAGAACGATTGGTGCCGTCTCACCAATGATGCGAGCAACGCCAAGGATGATCGCGGTGAACAAGCCACTACGTGCAGCTGGAATAACGATCAATGCCACGCTGCGCCATTGAGTTCCGCCAAGTGCAAGACCAGCTTCACGAAGATCTTCTGGGATCAATCGCAAGACTTCTTCTGATGTACGAGCAACTGTTGGAATCATCAAGATCGCAAGTGCGATAGATCCCTCGAAGCCATTGAAGTGGCGAGTAAGAGGATAAACAATCGCGGCCAAGATGAAGAGACCGGCGACGATTGAAGGCACGCCGCTCATCGCCTGAACTAAGAATGCGATTGGACGAGAGAAGCGTCCACGAATTTCAGTGAGATAGATAGCAGTAAGAATTCCGATTGGAACGCTGATCACAACAGCGATCGCAATGATGATCAAAGTACCGATGATCGCGTGGATCAATCCGCCTTGTCCGACAGGGCCAGTGAAATCTGCTTGCTTCATATTCTGAGTGAAGAGCGTCCAGTGAAGTCCCTTATGACCGCGCTGCCAGACTGACCAGAGAATGCTGACGATCGGAAGAACAGTGATGCAGATTGCAACAGTGAAGAGCGTCTTAAAGAAACTATCGACACCGGCAGCCTTGCCAAACTTCAAACGTGAATATGTGTAATCAAGAGCAAGGAGTGCGGCAAAGAAGATGACAAAGTAAGCGAGCTTGCCCTTCATTGGCGTGATGCCAACGATGACAAAACTTGTTACTACAGCCGCGATGACAAGACCAAGAGTCATCTGACGATCGCGCATTGATGCAGACCACGGGGTCTGTGGCTTTACATCATCAAAGTTTTTGACTGGCGCAACTGTGGTCATGAGCGGCCCTTAACTGAGCGATTAACAATGAGATTAGCGATCGAGTTGACGATCAAGGTCATCGCGAAGAGCACAAGACCAGCCGCCATCAAAGCTTTCACTTCTTCTTGGCTAGCATCACCAAATTGAAGCAAGATCATCGATGCAACGTTTCCGCCGGCACCGAGCAAGATATGCCAGTTGATCTGATAGACAATGTTGAGAACGGTATATACCGCAACGGTCTCACCCATCGCGCGACCGAGTGCCAACATCGTTCCACCAACAACACCGCTTCGGGCATATGGGAATGCAACATTCTTGATCATTGCCCACTTCGTTCCACCAAGCGCATAAGCAGCTTGAATGCGATCGAGTGGGGTCTGAGCAAAGATTTCGCGAGAGATTGATGTGACGATTGGAATAATCATTACTGCCAAGATCAATCCAGCGATCAATGGAGAGCGATCGAAGTATGGACCTGCTGGCATCTGGAAGATTGGAATCCAATTGAAGTACTTATGGATGAGCTTGGCCCAATAGACGCCTATCGGATCAAGCACAAAGTAACCCCAAAGTCCGAAGAGGATCGATGGGAAAGCTGCCATCAAATCGATAACAGTCACAGCAAGTTTCTTCACTGCTTGTGGTGCATAGAAAGTTAAGAAGATCGATGCGCTCACAGCGATTGGAACACCAATCAACACTGCGATAGTTGCGCAGATCAAAGTACCGATCAACATCGCTGCGATTCCGAAGTGCGATGCCTTGAAATCTACGTGGCCATTAGCGCCAGTCGTTGCAGCCCACTTGCTGCCGGTGAAGAAGTGGATACCTTGAGCTTTAAGGGTGTTGTAGCCCTCGTAAGCAAGGAAGATCAGGATCAAGCCAAGGATGACGAGCGAAGATAATCCGCCACCAGTCACAACACCGCGGAAGATTCGATCCGAAAGACGTGGGGTGGTCGTGATCTCGCGCTTCTCTGGGAGGGCGATATTTGATTGCAGCGTTGATGAACTCACCTGCGGATCCTCCCCCTTGTTGACCGCCAGTATGCGTGCAATTGGTGAACGGAAGGTGAACGAGGGGTGAAGTTCAGCCCCGCAGGCCAGCCGCCTCGACCCTTCAAAAAATGCCCTACCCTTACCCATATATGAGTAACGATGCGCCTAATCTGATCTGGATCGACTGCGAAATGACAGGGCTAGATCTCAATAGAGATGTCTTGGTTGAAATCGCCGTCTTGGTCACCGACTCCCAGCTCAACGTCCTCGGTGAGGGCGTCGACCTCGTGATTCGGGCAACCGATGAGCAGTTGGCTGGCATGAACGACTTCGTCCGCCAGATGCATACCGATTCCGGCCTCATCACCGAGATCCCAGGCGGGGTCGAACTCGAGGATGCCCAGGCTCAGATCCTGGCCTATCTCAATAAATATGCCCCAGGGGCAGGCAAATCCCCCTTGGCTGGCAAC
>Ga0207956_1000229_pt1 | contig 16133 bp, 16 predicted proteins | sample CryBogCBE25Jul07_FD_184580 | JGI IMG/M metagenome (GOLD analysis project Ga0207956, IMG submission 184580) | Freshwater microbial communities from Crystal Bog, Wisconsin, USA - CBE25Jul07 (SPAdes) (version 2) | ecosystem: Environmental > Aquatic > Freshwater > Lake | place: Crystal Bog...
ACCAGCTCTGACTAGCTGAAGGTACGATGCCAGCGCCTTTCCAGTAACGCAATTCCGCGGCATGAGTGCCACTCTTATCGCCACGCGATACAAAAGGTGCTTGTGCAGCAGCAATCTTTTGAAAAGCTGCTTGAATATCTTTGCCACCCGCTACTTTTGCTGGATCGGCTTTAGGTCCGATCAAGACAAAGTCGTTGTACATCACTTCATTACGTTTGGTTGCATAGCCTTCTTGAACAAAAATCTCTTCTTCAGGTTTGTCATGAACAAACACCACATCAGCATCGCCACGACGGCCGATATCTAGAGCCTGTCCTGTACCGACTGCAACTACCTTCACATTTATGCCGGTCTTCATCTTAAAAATAGGCAGGATGAAGTCAAACAGACCTGACTGCTCAGTAGAAGTGGTAGATGACACCACGATGCTCTTCTCCTGGGCGTGTGCTTGATGACTATTGATTGAGACTGCTAGCAAAAGGCTAAGAACTAAATGAGAGATCAGTTTTTTCATAAATTCTGTTAAGAGATTGATTAAGTAAATATGATCGCATATATTTGTAAAGTTCAATACTGGCTCTGCGCTACTTAAATCTAAGACTACAATCCATTTCAATATGCTCAGCCGCTCACTTTCTTTATTTGCATCGCTCTTGCTATGTGCAAACCTGGCATTTGCTCAAGGTGTAACAATTGCTGTTGCCGCCAATATGAAAGATGCTTTTGCTGAAATCGCCACTGTATTTAAAGCAACTGGTAAGCCTGAGATGAGGGTGGTGTATGGCTCATCTGGTAATTTCACGGCACAGATCATGAATGGTGCACCATTTAATGTGTTTATCGCCGCTGATGAACATTTTCCGCTTGAGCTTTATAAGAATGGCAAGACGGTAAACGAAGGCGTGGTCTACGCAATCGGTAAGCTTGCCTTAATTACAAAGACTTCTTCCGGCATTTCTTTGGCTGACAATAAAGTAGAGATTGCTAGAGCCATTGCCAAAGCAAACAAGATCGCTGTTGCAAAGCCTGAACTAGCGCCTTATGGAAAAGCAACAGTGGAGTATCTCAAGGCAGAAGGTTTATGGGATATCGCGAAGGAAAAGCTGGTTTATGCCGACAACATCGGAGTTGCAACAGCTTATGTAGTGAGTGGGGCAGCAGATCTTGGATTTACCGCTTTATCTTTAGCAAAGTCGCCAGAGGTCGCAAAAGACACTCACTTTATTCTGGCTGATAGCAAGGTCTATCAGCCGATTGCACAAAGAATGGTGTTGATAAAGGGTTCACCAAAAGAGGCTCAGGATCTATATCAATTTATGCAGAGTCCGCAGGCCAAATCTATTCTGCGTAAATACGGCTTCACCACGCCCTAGGGCTTAGTTGGGCTTCATGTATTTGCGCATCTCCTGCAAGACTTCTTGAGGTGACTTTTCTATAGTCTCAACTACCGCGGCATAGTCTTGGGCAGGACGGTTCTGACTGAGCTTGAACTTGCCAACCAAACTTTTTACTTCAATCTCAATGCCAATAATGGCTTTAACCATCATCTGCACATAATCCTCAGGAGCATCGTCTAGTTTCCAGTTCGACTGATAGGTGGGCTCATGAATATTTGTCATTTGCGCTACGTGACTTCTTAGCCACTGCGCATCTTCAATCAACTTGATGTTGCCTTGGGCATGAGCCACGGCGTAGTTCCAGGTTGGAACAACTTTGCCGGTTTCTTTTTTAGAGGGGTACCAAGCTGGTGTGACATATGCTTGTGGCCCATTGAAGATGGCCGTTACTGAGGTGTTACTGCTGCCCGCAACCTTCACTAAAGGATTGACTCTGGCAATGTGACCATACAATTTTGTTCTGTCTGAACTGAGCATTAAGGGCAGATGATTAATCTCGAGCTGATTTTCTAAGCTACCAACAATCGTTGCAAGCGGGTACTCGGCAATGAGCTGAGCGAGTAAAGCTGGATCATCAACAGAAAAGTATTTTGGTAAATACATAATGCTTAGCCCTAATGGGTTGATTACGGTTAAGCAATATCTTACATCTCTATATGGGCGCGTAGTCCATAAAAATTAACCGGACCTCGATCGGCGTTATAAGCAGGGTTAGCTATGCGTTGGTAGTCGGCAGAAAGCGATAGGCTTTTGTATACATTCCAGCTATAGAACGTTTCAAATATCTGTTCTTTCTTGTAGTTGAGTTTGCCATCACCAATAAACATGGTGGATCCACCTTTTTGCAGGTAGGCAACTTGTTGGGACGAGATTCCATTGAATGCAGCACCAATTCCAATAGTGTCCTGAGGTCTACCCCATCTTGTGCCTTTAATGGATAAGCCGCCGGATAAGGAATTACTAATGTCGGTGAATGCTTGTGTTTCAGTTTGACCATTGTTCCAACTCCATCTTGCGAATGCGCCAATATTTTCTGTAATAGCCTGTTCACCATTTAGCGCATAACCCCATTTGGTTTGATAGCCATATCTAGTATTCAATATGTCTGGGATTGTTCCGGTTTGCTGTCCAAAGCTAATAGCATTGTTATAGGTAGACATGATTCCGCGATTTTGAAAAACCAATACCCTAGCTTTGCCAGGTTGCCCACTGATAGTGTGAATGTGTGTGAGTTCTGCAGTATTGCCATATTGCTGCGTAAGATCGTAATCAAGGGCTAATGAGTTAGGTGATTTTGGCATTGCTAAGCGGGCAATTCGTGCCACCCATTCTTCATCATGGTAGTACTCGCCTACAAAGCCATAGGTATAGCCACGAGAGTTTGCTGCATAGTCATAGGCGCCACTGGCCATGAGTGACCAGTTTAAAAACTGTGTGCGTGGATCATGGCTGTAGGCGTTAGCATCAAAGAAATCTAGTGCTGAGAAAGTTCCGTAAGACACCACCAACCGACGCTTATCTTCATGGCCAGCCAACTGATTGGGTGCACCCTCAATATGCTCTTGTCCTTCTCCAAAACCAATGGTTTGACGTAAAAACATTCGTGCCATGTAATAGATTGGCGGAATCGCAGTTCCTTTTTGGAGTTCGCCATTGCTAAATCCACCTAAACCACTGAGGCCAGAGAAGGGCGTTCCTTCAAACATCTCTGGGTTAATGTAGGCCTCAGCACCTTCCCATAATCTAGTCCCTAAAAAAGCTGTAGCTGAAAAGGTGTAGCTTTTAGAAATATCACCATCAGTTTTATTTAAGAGACTCTTTGAGCCGTAATAAGGTGAGTTGAAATTATTCTTAAACTGACTGATATAAGTAGTCTGCCCATGAATACTCCATTGCTCTGTCTCGCCCTCCAACGGGGAGTGGTTATCCACAATTGGGGCGCTGCTCACTGGAGACTCTGCCAATAGGATTGGCGCACTACTTACAGGAGATTCAGCATAGGTAGACGTGAAAATCCCCAGACTTAAAGGGGGTAAAAGCAGGGCTTTTAATATGCCATTTTTGTAATTTCTTATAAAACTGCCAAAACCCTTGAGATAGGTCAAAACCCGTTTTTTTCTATATGAGAGCATGTTTTAGTGATACTTTTATAACTTTGTAAATGAGAACTATTCTTAATTATAAGGTATATAATGAGAATCGTTCCTATTAATTGATAAAAGTGACAATCTTCCATGCATTTGGACCAGGTTGATTTAGAAGCCACCTATCGCGTTTGCACGATAAATGCACTTAAAGGCGCCCCGCAAATTAAGGGGCAGTTAGAAGATATTGGTTTTCTTCCGGGTGAACAGGTCACCTTACTTCGTAAAGGCCTATTAAAAAAAGGGCCTTATCTTGTTCGGGTGGGTGCATCTACATTTGCCTTACGCCAGTCTGAAGCACGCTTGATTGAGGTTGAATCGGTTCCTCATGTCTGAGTCGGCCGTTCACTTTTTCCCAAGCGAACCTATAGTCGCGTTATTGGGTAATCCCAATTGCGGAAAAACTGCTTTATTTAATTTGCTTACTGGCAGTCGTCAAAAGGTTGCCAACTATTCTGGTGTGACAGTAGAGCGCAAAGAGGGAAGACTCTCGCTTGCTTCTGGAAAAAATATTCGTATCTTAGATCTGCCTGGCGCGTACAGTTTGTATCCAAGATCACTCGATGAGCGTGTGACGTGTAATGTCCTCCTAGGAAGGGCAGAAGGTGAAAAGCGTCCTGATTTAGTTCTCTGCATTTTGAGTGCCATGAACCTGCGTCGCAATCTACGCTTGGTGCTGGCTGCTAAGCGCTTAGGCTTGCCCTGTGTTGTTGTCCTCAATATGCTGGACATTGCCAAGCGTCAGGGCCTACAGATCGATATTGCGGCGCTCTCACAAGAGCTGGGCTTGCCAGTAATTACCAGCGTAGGTATTCAGTCCGATGGTGCTGATGAGATCAAAAAATTCTTATCAGAATTGGATTGGCGAAATCTGCATCATCTTCGCACTGGTACCGGTGATGCGACATTAGAGAGTGTTGCCTCACATATCGCCCATGCAGAATCCGACAATGTTCAAGTACAACGCATTTTGCAGAATCTAGGCCTTGATCAAATCATTCCTGATCAATTAAGTGATCGATTGGATGCGGTCTTGTTGCACCCGGTATTTGGCCCCATCATTTTGGTTGCGTTGCTGTTTTGTATTTTCCAAGCGGTCTTTAGTTGGGCAACATTACCCATGGAGCTCATCAAGACATCAGTTGAATATCTTGGCGCTCAAATTTCTGAGGTCTTGCCAAATTCTTGGTTGCGCAGTTTATTGATTAATGGCATCTTGGCTGGCCTTGGTGGCGTGGTGGTCTTCCTGCCGCAGATTTTGATCCTCTTCTTCTTTATTCTGTTGCTGGAAGAGTCCGGCTATTTACCAAGGGCTGCATATCTATTGGATAGGGTGATGGGCTCAGTAGGCTTATCTGGCCGTTCATTTATTCCGCTGCTCTCGAGTTTTGCCTGCGCTATCCCTGGAATCATGGCAACCAGAAGTATCTCGAATGCGCGCGATCGTATGGTCACCATTCTGATTGCCCCAATGATGACTTGCTCAGCTCGTCTGCCGGTGTACGCCTTGCTCATATCCGCATTTATTCCAGAGCAAAAGTTGTGGGCCAATATTGATTTACAAGGTTTAGCACTGTTCTTGCTTTATCTCGCCGGAATTTTTGGTGCCATGGCTGTTGCTTGGATATTAAAGCGCTTTGCTAGTGAGCAATTCAGAATGAATGCGCTGATGATGGAGTTGCCAAGTTATCACTTGCCACGCTTAGGCAACCTTGCCATTAGTTTGTGGCAACGTGCAGAAATTTTCTTGCGTCGCGTGGGCGGAATCATCCTCATCATGACGGTTGGTCTTTGGGCGCTCTCTAGCTTTCCTTTGCCACCAGAGGGTGCAACGCTATCTCCTATTCAATACAGTTTTGCAGGCATGCTCGGACAAGCTTTGGCTCATGTCTTCTCCCCAATCGGATTTAATTGGGAAATTAGTATTGCTTTAGTGCCGGGGATGGCAGCACGAGAAGTAGTGGTGAGCTCACTGGCGACAGTCTATGCTTTGTCTAGCTCCAGCGCAGATGCTGCTGAAGCTCTCGTTCCCTTAATTTCAAGCACCTGGTCATTAGCTACTGCACTGTCTTTATTGGCTTGGTTTGTATTTGCACCGCAGTGCCTTTCAACGATTGCAGCAGTGAAGCGCGAAACGGGTGGCTGGAAGATTCCGGCCATCATGCTGAGCTACTTATTCGGACTAGCGTATATCGCTTCATTCATTACCTACCGCATCGCTATCTTCTTTGGTTTAGGTTAAAAGACTCCGTTTATATTTGCTGCACCACCGCATAAATTGCTGCAGTACTATTCTTTTTGTAGTCAAAAATAAGCAGTAAACACAACCTACAAAAAGAACAAGGAGATTGAGATGAGTTCACGCCGTCAATTTATGAAAACTGCATCAGCAGCAGGTGCTGGTTTAGTAGCCGCTTCCACTATGGGTGTGATGAATGAAGCTTCAGCACATCAAACTTCAGTATGGGGCGGTGAGCCTTACAAGGGCCCACGTGAAATGGTCAAGAACAGCAAGATCCTCTCCATCATGAATGCTGATGGTACTGAGACCTTGGGTGTTGTGACTCCTAAGGGTGTGATCGATGTTCGCGCTGTTGCCAAGAAAATGAAGATTGCTGCGCCAACAACTTTGGATCAACTGTTGCAAGAAGGTAATGCTGCGGGCTTTAATAAAGTGGTAGCAAGCGCGGATAAATCCGGTGTGCCTTATTTAAAAGAATCCGACATTACTTTTGGCCGCCTATTTAAGAACCCGGGAAAGATTGTGTGTGTGGGCTTGAACTATCGTGCACACGCAGATGAAGTAGGTATGGCGCACCCACGTGTACCGCCGCTATTTAATAAGTACAACAATAGCTTGGCAGCGCATAACTGCTTATTGCAGATTCCGCCACCATCTGTTTCTTATAAGCTTGATTATGAGACTGAGCTCTTAATTGTGGTTGGTAAGCAAATGCGCAATGTTCCTGAGTCTGCGGCATTAGATTATGTTGCTGGTTATTGCACTTCCAATGACTTTTCATCACGCGATCTGCAATTAGAGCTGCCCAGCGGTCAGTGGATGATTGGTAAGACCTTGGATCAGTACGCGCCAATTGGCCCATACTTTGTGACTAGTGATTTGGTTGGTGACCCCAACAAGTTACAGGTGAAGACTTGGGTGAATGGTGAGCTACGTCAAAACTCCAATACATCTGACTTTATTCATAACACGCAGAAGATGCTGTCTTACATCAGCACTTACTGGACATTAGAGCCAGGCGATATTGTCTTTACAGGTACACCACAGGGTGTGATCGCTGGTATGCCAAAAGACAAACAGGTTTGGTTGAAGAAGGGCGATAATATTGTGAGCTCTGTCGAAAAGCTGGGTGATTTGAAATTTACCCTGGCTTAAGTCAATATATAACTAAGTTGTGCATTAAAAAGCCACCCTAGGGTGGCTTTCTTTTGATTCAATGACCAGTTGCTACTTAGACGGCAATAAATGTATTTTCTAATTTACCGATACCACCCATCTCAACCACAACTACATCTCCATTGACCAAATACTTTGGCGGCTTAAAGCCAATACCAACACCAACTGGTGTGCCGGTTGCAATAAGATCACCAGGGTAGAGGGTAATGCCGGCAGAAACGGTGGCAATCATGTTTGGAATATCAAAGATGAGGTCTTTGGTATTGGAGTTTTGACGTAGCTCGCCGTTCACCCAGCATTTCACGGAAATATCTTCGGCATTTACTTCATCGGCTGTGACAACCCATGGACCCATGGGGCAGAAGGTATCAAAGCTCTTGCCTAAAAACCATTGCTTGTGACGTTGTTGCCAATCACGTGCAGTCACATCATTGATGGCGGTGTAACCCCAGACATGTTTCATTGCATCAGCCTCGCTGATGCCTTTGCCACCTTTACCAATCACAATCGTTAACTCAGCTTCATAGTCGATGCAGGTAGAAACCGCAGTCGGAATAATGACATTGGTATTAGGACCTGTTACAGACTCAGGTGGCTTGGTAAAGAAGATTGCGTGACTTGGGATATCTTCACCAGGTTTAGCGCTGCCATCAAAGCCGCTATTAGAAAATTCTTTAGCGTGCTCATGATAATTTTTGCCTACACAGAAAATATTTCTGCGCGGTCTTGGAACGGGCGCAAGTAAACGGACATCGCCAAATGCGTGAGAAGCAACTGGCTTGGCTAATTTACCCCCTAGGTCAGATTTAAGAATGGCAACGATGCCATCTTCGCTGACATCGACCCCTAAATCGAGTTCTTGAACTGTCGTACCATCAGCCGAGACAATTCCTACGCGTGTTTTGGAAGGTTCTTTTGTTAAAGAAAATGCTGCATATTTCATGTTGCTATCTCCATTGGGGGTGATGTCTAAGCCAACCCTTGTTTATTGTCTTGATTCTTGTAGTAGGATAAAGAGCATAAATAATAACTAAATTACGATTTAGAGACAAAATGAAACAAAAATCCTACCTTGGTCGCGTGCTGGGCTGTATTGCAGCATCTTTGTTAACGGTTTCAGCCTTTGCTCAGACACAAGAGCCTTGGCCAACCAAGTCGATTACGATGGTAGTGCCATTTCCTCCTGGCGGGGTAGCAGATGCTGTGGGTAGACCAGTTGCAGAAGCGCTCTCCCGTATTTTGGGTCAGCCTGTGATCGTTGAAAACAAAGCTGGCGCTGGCGGTGGCATTGGTATGGCTGCGGTTGCAAGATCTAAGCCGGACGGTTACACCATCTTGATGGCTCTATCATCAATTTCGATTATTCCCGAGGCAGATAAAGTCGTTGGTCGTGAGCAATCATTTCAACTAAACCAACTCAAACCCATTGCACGCTTTACTGCAGATCCAACAGTATTGGTGGTGAGGGCAGATAGCCCCTGGAAAGATTACAAGTCGTTTGTAGCGGCGATGCGCGCTAATCCTGGTAAATACAATTTTGGTTCATCGGGAAATTACGGCACGATGCACGTGCCAATGGAGATGCTGAAATCTTCTGAGAAGTTTTACATGGTCCACATTCCTTACACAGGCGCAGGCCCCGCAATTGTTGGGCTTTTAGGAGGGCAGGTTGACGCTATTGCAACAGGTCCATCTTCCATCGTGCAGCAGATCAAAGCAGGTAAGGTTAGGGCTTTAGCGCATTGGGGTGATGGCAGATTGGCTAGCATGCCTGATGTTCCAAGCTTTAAAGAAATGGGCGTCAAGGTTGAGTTTTCACAATGGGCAGGTTTGTTTGTGCCAAGCGCCACGCCTGACTACATCACTAACAAATTACGTGAAGCAGCAAAGCAGGCTTCTACTGATGAACGGGTACGTTCAGTCATTAATGGTGCGGGTAGCCCAATTCAGTACATGGATGCACCCGAATTCAAGGTCTATTGGGATAAAGAATCTGCCCAGATGGGGGAAGTCGTCAGAAAGATTGGAAAGGTTGAATGATGAAAAGAGTCTTCATTTCACTTCTCATGCTGGGCGCAACGCATGTCAGTGCGCAAACTGTTCAAGAACAAATGGCACAAGACCCCAAGGTCAAGGCTGCTGTTGAAGAATTGGTGATTGCCAATCATATTTTGTATGACCAAAATGCAGTAGATGGTTATGGTCATATTAGTGTTCGTAATCCCAATAACCCAAATACATTCTTTCTGGCTAGGAGTGTTGCTCCATCGGTAGTGCAGGTGGAAGACATCATGGAATTTGATATGAACGGTAAAGCGCTCCACGGCGATACGCGGGTTGCGTATGGTGAGCGCTTTATTCATAGCGGTATTCTCAAAAACCGCCCTGATATTAATTCAGTGATTCATGGCCATGCGGCCCCGATTCTGCCCTACGGCTTGACTGGAACCACACTCAAGCCGGTCTATCACATGAGTTCGTTTTTGGGTGAAGGCGCGCCTATTTTTGAGATCCGCAATTTTGCTAAACCCAATCCTGATACCGATATGTTTGTTAGTAGCGTAGATCTGGGTAACGCGCTATCCCAAACGATGGGTTTGCAATATTTTGTCTTGATGCGGGGTCATGGATATGCCGCTGGTGCGGACTCGATTAAGAAGGCAGTCTTCAGAGCGGTATATGCGATTCAAAACGCCAGCATTCAAAGTGAGGCAATGAAGATGGGGCAAGTGCAATACCTGACCCCTGGTGAAGCATCTATTTCTCAAGAGACCATTGAAAAGACTATTGGACGTCCATGGCAGCTATGGAGTGAGCGCGTCAAAAAACCGCAATAGTTGTTAAACTCTCTGCATCATGAAGAGGCAGCTATTTGTGCGCATGCCACTTATCCAGTGGCTTTTAAAGTGCGCTTTCACACCGGTATTCGTCATGGCATTCCTTGCGGTCATGCCAACGACGGCTATGGCTGTTTTGCAAGATGAGATTCAGGTATACGACGATGAGATTAATGCCAAGGGTGAGTCTAGCTTAGAGCTGCATGTGAATAGCACTCCTCGCGGAATACAGACACCATCCTATCCTGGTGAGGTAATGAATAACAATGGCGTGCGCGTTACTCCCGAACTTGCTTATGGCCTTGGTCATGATCTTGAGGCTGGTCTTTATATCTCTTACGTGAACTATGACAATAAATTTCAGTATGCAGCTACGAAAGTACGTTTGAAGTGGTTGCCTTATCGGGAAGAAAAGGGTGATCCTTTTTTTGCTGGTGTCAATTTTGAAGTAGCCAACGTCCAACCTCAGTTTGATGAATCAAGATATAACGGCGAAGCCCGTTTCATCATTGGTAAGCACTTTGATGAATGGCTATTCTCATTTAACCCGATCATTGATATGCCGCTGTCACAGCCGTATGTGCACCAATCGCCATACTTTTCAACCGCTACGCGTCTATCGAGAGAGGTCATCCCCGATTTAGCTTTAGGAGTCGAGTATTACTCGAATCTCAATCAATTGGGGCAGCCGATCAATTATCAAAATACCCAACAATTGGGATTCTTAATGATGTACTACGACGGCAAGCCTATTTCTTTTCAGGCAGGTGTAGGGAAGGGTTTCTCTAATAGCACGGACTCATTGACCCTCAAAGCTATTTTTTCAATTCCGCTTCCCTAGGGCGCAGTTAACTTACTTCTGCTCGCGATCTTCCAAGTTTGGACTTTCTTGAGCGCGAATATCTGCTGTATAGAACTTACCAGTATCAGTAAGCGTTACTTTTTTGAGATAGCCGCCTTTAGTACCGTTACGCAATGGCCAAAAGTCTACCGACACTTTATCTCCCGCTTTAACGGAGTTCCTGGTCCAGCCACCGGCACGAGTCAGGTTACCAGGGCTGGAAACCTCTAAAACCCAAATTGTGGGAGTGTCGCCATCCTTGAGGGTGCCAGTAACAAAAATGCCTACGTGGGGATTGGTCCACTGCACTTCTTTGACAACACCCGTAATGGTGAGCACTTTGTCGCGATCAAACATCGTGGTGGCATGGTGTGCCACTGCTAGTGCTGAGGTAGATACAGTAATTGCAAATGCTACTAGTCTTGTTAAGGTGGAAAATTTCAAAGCGTTATCTCCTAAGAATGATCTAAATATTCATTATTGTGGTGGAATGCGATTGCCACCCACATCGTATTGGACAGGGACAAAGATATCATTGCCGCGCTGATCTTTGCCAGGAGAGAAAGAGCCCTCTAAGCAAACACCTTCAACGATGTCATATTTTCTGGCGCGTTGGCGGAAGTAAATTCGAGTTGTTTTCCAGGGCTTTGTTAATACATTGGGTGCAATGATTTCAATATCGTCGTGAAGTTCATCTTTTCCCGCTAGATGAATACGCTCAATGATGCGCATATCGCCATTGTTCGGAACGCCGGCAGCCTCACTGATGGCGATGTAGGCTTGAGGAACTAGGCCAACTGTATCTACAACGAGAGTATCCCCCTCCCATTTACCAATAGAGTGGCCATGAAAGGTTGGATCTGGATCTTCGGGGTGAGGGCGTCCATCGGTATAGATGCGACGCAAGCGATTGCCATCAGATTCACCAAGTAAGGTTACTCTGCCCGGCGTAAATAGGATCTCCATTGCATTATGAGTAACGAGCATCCATGCGGGCATAGCCTCAGGCAAGCAATTAACAAAAAGTGGAGGAGGTCTACCTGCTTTTTCTTCGGCTAATTGAAATTGAATGAGTTCATTGGCCGCAGGTGTCCAGGGCGGCATATTGGTTTTTGCCTGTTTATCTTGATCTGAAATCTTTGGGTTCCAGACCCCACTCCAGTCCGGAAGTTTAGCGAGGTTCGCCCAATCCTTGGCAGTAGGTGGGGGGTTAATAATTGGCTTGGTAGATTGCGCCATTGTATGTTGCGCGAAACATACTCCTAAACCTGTAGCCATTAATAGGCAAATAAATTTTCTTTTCATGTCCCCTCTTTTTCTTATGAAACTGCTAATACTGGTTCAAGCGTAAAGCCAATCCATCGCCCACAGAAAATGATGCTAACCCAGAGCGTGAGTGAGATAGCGCCGGCAATGCGTGCAGCTATCGGTAGCTGCTGGTAATGATTCCAACGCTCCAAATTTTTTCCAATGATGAACTGAAAGCACATCATATTGATCCCCGCCAAACCTAGCAAAATGATCTTGGAGATGAAATAGAAATTTTGGCTATAACTTAATGCATTAGAGGTAAACAGCATTGCGCCAGTAAAGGCAGCTACCAGAAAGGCTATCCAGGTAATCGGCAAGAGCTCTTTGCTGATATTGCTGATGGGACGATTGAGCGCGCGCACTCCAATCAGGCGAAAATCTACCAGCGCAATAGATCCAATGACTAGAGTGATTGCGAGTACATGGAGGGCCTCAAGCCATGGGAATGCAAATTCATTCTCGCGAATAGTTTGTGCCACAGGATTGCTATAAATCAGGATCAGTAAGTCGTTCATGGTTTTTATTGAGGTATTTAGGTATAAGCAATCCAGCGGCCGGCCGAAACAATGCCAGACCATAATAAAAGAGAGCAAATTGCTAAGATGCGATTGAAAGCATTCGCTCCTTTATGGAGTGCATTTTTTGGATACTTTTTTTGGAGGTGCAGTGTGATCAATATGACTAGCAAGAGCATCAACATCTTTAACTGAAAGATTAGATTAGTGAGCGACCGAGCAGGTTCGCTAATAATCATGATGCAGCCGGTAACCAGAAGAATGGGTAGGGCGACCCATACTAGTGAGCGATACCTTGCAATAACAGTTGCAATAGGCTCACTTTTTCCATGAAGACCAATAATCCTAAAATCAATCAGGAGGCTAGCTACCAGAACAGATGCAATAGCCAAAATATGCAAGGTTTGCATTGTTGGGACGGCCCAAAAGTGATTTTGCAGGTAAAGACTAAATGGGGTGCTCTCGAGGTAGTAGCAAAGGTCTGTTAGAGCGGATTGGTTCATGGTTTTAAACAATAGTTGAATATCTTGCCGATCAGTTTATATTACTCAAACAACTAAAAAATTTAACGGAGACAACATGGCAGTAATTCTTTTTCCAATAGGTAGACGTTTGAGAATATTTGCTGCAGTTGCAGCATTTTTATCTCTCTCCTCTGGGGCCAATGCAGCGGACCCCTTTCCCAACAAGCCTGTCAAAATTATTGTGACAGCGGCACCAGGCGGTACGACTGATATATCTTCGCGCGCACTCTCTGACATCTTGGGTAAAGAGCTTGGTCAAACTGTTATTGTTGAGAACAAGGCTGGTGGCGCAGGAATCATTGGCTTACAAGCATTGCTTGCCTCGCCTGCAGATGGTTACACCATGGCGATGGGCAATATTGGTCCAAACGCGATTAATTACAGCCTATACAAAAGCCTTCCGTACAAGATGGAAGATATGGAGCCAATCACAATCGTGATTGCCAACCCAAACGTATTGGTTGTGAATCCTGAAGTACCTGCAAAGACTGTTGCTGAGTTAGTGGCCCTTGCTAAGGCTAATCCTGGTAAGTATTCTTTTGCCTCCTCTGGTCGTGGCCAATCCATTCATATGTCAGGCGAGCTCTTTAAGACGCAAGCGGGCATTGACATCATTCACGTACCTTACAAAGGTGCAGGCCCAGCACTCGCCGATTTACTCGCTGGTCAGACGAGCATGATGGTGGATAACTTGCCAAGCTCAATGCAATATATCAAGTCGGGTAAATTACGTGCCTTAGCGGTTACTAGTAAAAATCGAGTAGCAGAATTGCCGGACGTGCCAACCATGATTCAATCAGGCTATCCAAACTTTGAAGTAACAGCTTGGTTTGGATTATTTGTTCCAGCTGGTACACCAAAGCCGGTAATCGATAAGCTCTATGTAGCAGTGAAAAAGGCCTTGGAATCCCCAGAGATTAAGCAGCGCTGGAAGGACTTAGGGGGTTGGGCAGTAGGCGATACACCGGCAAACACCAAACTTTTTATTGCAGCCGAGAAGAAGAAGTGGGAGCTAGTTGCTCAGCAAGCCAAGATTGAAGCAGAATAACTGCGTAGTAATCTATCGCTCAAAAGTAAAAGGGGATCTCATTGAGATCCCCTTATTATTTTTTGCAAGTACGAGTTCCTTTTTAGTCCGCCTTGATATTGGCATCCTTGACTACTTTTGCCCACATATTGAGTTCGCGGGTAATGCGCTTGCTTGATTCTGCTGGAGAGAGGTAGTTTACATAGACGCCCGCAGCAAGCATGCGTTCTTGCACATCAGGGCGCTGCAAAATAGTTTTAATGTCTGAGCTTAATTTATACACAATAGCCTGAGGTGTACCTGCTGGTGCCTCAATGCCAAACATGCTGACCACATCAAAATTTGGCAAGCCAGTCGCTTCAGTAACGGTAGGTACTTCTGGCAGCTGACTAATCCGCTTCGCAGTAGTCACTGCCAATGGCCTTAATTGACCAGCTTGAATAAATTGCAAAGCTGCCGGAACAGTCTCAGACATGGTGAGAACTTGTCCGCCCACCAGATCTGTCATTGCTGGGCCGCTTCCTTTGTAAGGAACATGCAGTAAATCAAGTCCGAGTTGGTAGCGGAACATCTCCATCGCAAGACGTTGTGGAGCACCAGCACCAGAAGAGGCAAAAGTGAGTTTGCCTGGATTGGCTTTTGCGTAAGCAATGAACTCTTTCATATTCTTAACTGGTACTGACGGGTTCACCACGAAGACTAGTGGCACTACACCAACAATCGCCACAGGAGTGAAGTCTTTCTCCAGGTTGTACTTAATCTTGTCTTTTTCTAGATTGGTATTGATTGCGTGAGAGGTTAGGGCGCCCATCAACAAGGTGTAGCCATCAGCAGGTGCTTTGGCAACCATGTCAGCACCGATATTGCCGCTGTCTCCGGCGCGATTATCGGGGACCACTTGCTGATTCAAGGTCTTAGAAAGTTCTTGAGCCATGATGCGACCAATAACATCGGTAGCGCCACCCGGAGGATAGGGAATCACTAAACGGATTGGCTTATCCGGATAATTTTTGAGTGCACTATTGCTTTGGGCGATTACAGGGGCATTCATTAGGGCTGCGCAAAGGGTTGCGCCAAACCACAGGCTTAGTTTTTGTCTCATTTTGTATTTTTTAGTATTTGTTGAACTGCAAGATCTCATTATCTACAGAAATTGTATTTCTACGCTAGAACAAGGTATTACAAAATTCCCTATTTACAATGAGGGAATGAATTTAGAACCTCACCATATCGAGATCATTGGCTACTGCGCAGCCTTTCTGACAACAGTTGCCTTTTTGCCTCAAGCCATTCAGTCCTGGCGAACCCGTGAACTGTCCGGAATTTCCTTGGGGATGTATTCCCTATTTACTGCTGGGGTAGGTCTATGGCTCATCTATGGTCTGATTATCGAAAAATGGCCCTTGATACTGGCCAATCTACTCACCTGTGTACTTGCTTTCAGTATCTTGTTATTGAAATTGCGTCATACTTCTAAACAACGGAAACAGCAAAAATAATCCCTCAGAAAGGTTAGACATGAGTTCAGCATTTGTTATAGATCCTCCAGTACAGATCTCTTTGCCGGTCACAGGAGATGCCAAGCGCTTTGCGGTAAATCGTATTTACTGTGTAGGACGTAACTATGCAGATCATGCGCGTGAGATGGGGCATGATCCTGACCGTGAGCCACCATTCTTTTTTATGAAGCCAGCAAACTCGATCGTGACTGATGGCAAGGATATGGCTTATCCCAATCTATCCAATGATGTTCATCACGAGATTGAGATGGTGGTAGCGATTGGTAAAGGTGGTGCGAATATTGCTGCAGATAAAGCCCTAGACCATGTATATGGGTATGGCGTAGGCTTAGATATGACCAGACGTGACTTACAAGGCGAAGCAAAGAAGATGGGTCGACCATGGGATACAGGCAAAGCGTTTGATCAATCTGCTCCATGTGGCGAGATCACTCCAGCAAGTCAGTGTGGCCATCCTAGCAAAGGTGCGGTAAAGCTATTGGTCAATGGTGAAGAGCGTCAATCTGGGGATCTCAACCAACTGATCTGGAATGTGCCTGACACAATTGCTTATCTTTCTACGCTATTTACTCTAGAGCCGGGCGATTTGATTTTCTCTG
>Ga0207956_1000230_pt1 | contig 16125 bp, 14 predicted proteins | sample CryBogCBE25Jul07_FD_184580 | JGI IMG/M metagenome (GOLD analysis project Ga0207956, IMG submission 184580) | Freshwater microbial communities from Crystal Bog, Wisconsin, USA - CBE25Jul07 (SPAdes) (version 2) | ecosystem: Environmental > Aquatic > Freshwater > Lake | place: Crystal Bog...
CATTCGCCCCATTCTACAATTTGCTACACCACTCATCATCATCATTGCTTTGTTAGCACTTTTTGTGTGGCCCTGGGCCAATCGTGAGACCACACTAATTAGTCAGCGCTTTCAACAACGTGATGACGTCTCCATGGTTAGCGCTGGGCAATTTAAAGAATCCGCTAGGGCTGAACGAGTCTTTTTTATTGAAGAGTTAGACGTTGATAAAAGTGAAGTGAAAAATATTTTTGTGGCGGACAATAAAAACGGTCGCCTGAACATTGCTGTTGCGTCTACTGGATATATTCAAAACTCCGAGGGCGGAGAAAAGTCTATTGTTCTTCATCATGGGCGGCGCTACGAAGGGCAACCTACTCAGCCTGATTTCAGAATCCTGGAATTTAATGACTACACCACTAAGATTCGCAGTAAGGAAAACTTGGCTCCAGCCCCCCGCGACCGCGAAAAGACAATTACTGAATTGCTAAACCTAAACGACAGTAATCCTGCCACATTAAATGCAAATCGCGCTGAACTACTATGGCGCATTGGCCTTCCATTGATGGCCCTCGGCTTGGTGCTCATTGCTATTCCATTAGCTTATGTCAATCCACGCTTAGGTAACTACACTGCAATGTTTTATGCAGTACTGATTTACTTGATCTATAGCAATCTCCTCAACCTCACACAAAACTTTGTTGCGCAAGGCAAGTTCAGTGTGTTTGTGGGAATCTGGCCTATTCATCTTTTGGCACTCTTGATTGCAACAGTATTAATTCGCAATCGTATTAACCCTTCTGTGAAATGGTGGCGCCGTCAAATACCCGCCTCCTTTATGAAGAAATGAAACTGCTCTTTCCTTTCATCTATGAGCGTTATTTAGCTAAGCAGATCTATGCTGCGTTTGGCTTTATTTTGTTTGCCCTTGTAGCACTGTTTTTATTCTTTGATATCTTGAGCGAGTTAGGCTCAGTACAGGGTGGCTACACTTTACCAATCGCATTGCTCCATGTACTTCTGAAAGCTCCTAGCCGTATCTCTGAAATCATTCCAATTGCAGCGCTCATTGGCAGTATTTATGTGTTTGCAATGCTTGCCAGCCAATCCGAGTTCACCATTCTGCGCATTGCGGGGCTTGACGTTAAGCGCGGCTTAATTGCGCTCACCAAAATTTCATTACCACTCGTTATTCTCACCCTAGTAATGAGTGAGTGGGCTGGCCCATACGCTGAAAATAAATCAGAACAAATTCGCATGAAGGCCTTAGGTGCCACCTACGCCTCTCAGTTCAAGACAGGAGTGTGGGTTAAAGACCGCCTGAGAGATGAAGATGGTAGCGGTCCCGTTCGCCCAGGTGTGCGTTACGTGAATGTGGGCAAGGTCGATAAAGATAATGAAATTCGTGATATCCGCATGTATGAGTTTAATGACAGTTACAACTTGTTATCGATTCGCAGCGCACCATCTGGTCACTTTGATGAGACCGGTATTTGGGTATTGAACGATGTGACTGAAACCCGTTTTAAAGAAACTAAGCAAACAGACCCACTAAATCCTGTTTTTTCTGCGCAGACTTTCACCCATCCAATTTTGACTCTAGAGTCGGAAGTCACACCTCAAATCTTGAGCGTGCTGTTAATCAGCCCAGAAAAAATGTCGATCGTGAGCTTGGGTCGTTTTATTAATCACCTCCAAGAAAACAAACAAGATGTTCAACGTCATTCCATCGCCTTTTGGAAAAAGGTGGTTTATCCCTTTACGATTTTTGTCATGCTGGCTTTGGCACTCCCCTTTGCCTACTTGAAAGTCAGGGCAGGCAGTGTGGGTATCAAGGTATTTGGAGGCATCATGCTGGGCATGAGTTTCCAGTTATTCAACTCACTCTTTTCGAATGTGGGCCTGCTCAGCGCATGGCCCACTTTCTTAACAGCCTTAATTCCACCTATGCTGTACTTCCTCTTGGCGCTTGCTGCATTACGATCGGTTTCCAAGGCTTAATACCAAAAACTCATATAGAATTTGATTCCTATATCATTGCCGATATATAGATAGGAATCGCACATGAATCTCCATCAATTTCGTTTTGTCCGCGAAGCCGTTAGACAAAACTTCAACCTAACCTCTGCAGCGAAGGCTCTTTTTACTTCACAGCCAGGTGTATCGAAGGCCATTATCGAATTAGAGGATGAGTTAGGTGTTGAGATTTTTAGACGCCACGGCAAGCGTATCCGCTCCCTCACTGAACCCGGCAAACGCATTCTGAGTTCAATTGAGCGAATCCTAGACGAAGTAGAAACGCTAAAACGTGTCGGTAAAGATTTTGCTAGCCAAGATCAAGGCAACTTTGTTATCGCTACCACCCATACTCAAGCTCGCTATGCGCTACCTAAAGTGCTTACTGAATTTACTAAGCGCTTTCCTAAAGTACGCGTCAGCATTCAACAAGGTAGTCCGGGACAAATTGCTGAGTTATTGAGCCATGATCGTGCAGACATTGCTATCGCCACCGAAGGTATTGCCAATACACCTGGCGTCCTTGCCCTACCAGGCTATCAATGGCAGCACGTCATCATGGTACCGCTAAGCCACCCATTACTCAACCAAGCAACGGTGACACTAGAGGAAATTGCAAAATACCCAATCATCACCTACGACAAAGCTTTTGCGGGTCGAAGCAAAATTGATGCCGCCTTTGCTCAACGCAATATCGCTCCCGACATTATTTTGGAAGCAATTGATGCTGACGTCATTAAGACCTACGTAGAGGCAGGTATGGGTATCGGCATTGTTGCCGGTCATGCATACGACCAAGATAGAGATCGCAATCTCAAAGTAATTCCCGTGGGTCATTTATTTGGAAATAATGTGACCCACATTGGCGTTAAACAAGGTGCTTATCTAAGATCTTTTGTCTACACTTTTATTGAGCTCTTCTCACCAACTCTCACCAAGAAAATCGTTGAGCAAGCGATGAGCGAGAAAGCTGAAACCTACGAAATTTGATGTCCGAGGAAATTCACCGGTTGATTAACCAGTAAATGGTGCCTCGGGGCGGACTCGAACCGCCACGCCTTGCGGCACCGGATTTTGAGTCCGGCACGTCTACCAATTCCATCACCGAGGCAGGTGTTTGCAGTGGAAATTCTGCTTAATTTGATACTTTGTTACTGCTAAGACATAAGAGTGTAACAAAAATTGCTTATTAGCCCTCTTCCTTGGATCTAGAACCCCTTAAAATAGAGTCTTGTAGCCAAATTATTAAAAGGACTCACCCGTATGGCCGGCCACTCGAAATGGGCCAATATTCAGCACCGCAAAGGTCGTCAAGACGAAAAACGCGGCAAGATTTGGACCAAACTCATTAAGGAAATTACCGTTGCAGCCAAGTTGGGCGGCGGAGATCTTGCAACTAATCCTCGTCTTCGTTTAGCTGTTGATAAAGCCAAAGATTCCAATATGCCAAACGATAACGTGCAAAGAGCTATTCAACGTGGCACTGGCACTCTGGAGGGCGTGAGTTATGAAGAGATTCGTTACGAAGGTTATGGCATCAATGGTGCCGCCATCATTGTGGATTGCTTAACCGATAACCGAACTCGAACTGTTGCTGAAGTTCGTCACGCTTTTAATAAAAATGCTGGCAACATGGGAACTGAGGGTTCGGTTGCTTTCTTGTTTAGGCACTGCGGCCAAATGCTATTTGCACCTGGCACTAGCGAAGATCAACTCATGGAAGTTGCTTTAGATGCCGGCGCAGATGATGTAATCACTCACGATGATGGATCTCTCGAAGTATTAACACCCGTTCCCGAGTTTCCTAAGGTTCAGGATGCCATCACAAAAGCAGGTTTGAAGGCAGAACTTGCTACCGTTGCTATGCGCCCTGAAACAGAAATTGCACTTGAGGGTGAGCAGGCAGAAAGTATGCAGAAATTACTCGATGCTCTTGAGAACCTTGACGATGTGCAAGAAGTCTTTACAAACGCAGCCCTTTAAACTTTTATCAGCTCTTTTATTATGAAAATTCTTCTCGTTGGATCTGGTGGGCGCGAACACGCATTAGCCTGGAAACTGGCGCAATCTCCACAAGTACAAACGGTATATGTTGCACCCGGTAATGGTGGCACAGCCACTGCCAAACAAGCAGCTGCCGGTATTGAGAATTTACCCATCACCGGCCTACAAGAGCTTGCTGATTTTGCCAAGCGTGAAAAAATTCACTTAACCGTTGTAGGACCCGAAGCTCCATTAGCTGCAGGTATTGTGGATGTATTCCGCAATAACGGCTTACGGATATTTGGGCCAACCCAATTGGCAGCGCAACTTGAGTCTTCAAAGGACTTCTCTAAGGCATTTATGAAGCGCCATGGCATTCCAACAGCGGACTACCAAACCTTCTCTAATGCATTAGAGGCTCATGCCTACATTGATGCTAAGGGCGCACCAATTGTGATTAAAGCTGACGGATTGGCTGCTGGCAAAGGCGTTGTAGTAGCCATGAGTCTAGAGGAAGCTCATGCTGCAGTAGACATGATGTTGGCCGACAACAAACTCGGCAATGCAGGCGCCCGCGTCGTGATTGAAGAGTTCCTCACTGGTGAAGAGGCTAGCTTTATTGTTCTTGTTGATGGTAAGAATGTTTTAGCATTAGCAACTAGCCAAGATCACAAACGCCTATTGGATGCAGATCAAGGTCCCAATACTGGAGGCATGGGCGCGTACTCCCCTGCTCCTGTTGTCACCCCAGAAATTCATGCGCGTGCATTGCGTGAGGTGATCATGCCAACGGTTAAAGGCATGGAGGCAGATGGCCTGCCCTATACCGGCTTCTTGTATGCCGGCCTCATGATTACTCCTGATGGCAAGATCAAAACACTTGAATTTAATTGTCGTATGGGTGATCCAGAAACTCAGCCGATCATGGCACGCTTACGTAGCGATCTCGTGAATGCTCTGGATCATGCGGTCGATGGCAAATTAAATGAAGTGGAACTTGAATGGGATCGTCGCACTGCATTAGGCGTTGTACTTGCCGCACACAACTATCCGGATACCCCGCGTAATGGCGACGTCATTACTGGTATTCCCGCTGATACTGACGATCAAGTCACATTCCACGCAGGTACGAAATTGCAAGATGGCAAAGTAATCACTTCAGGCGGACGCGTGCTGTGTATTGTCGGTCTAGCGGATACCGTTCGTGGCGCACAACAAAAAGCTTACGAGGCTATTCATAAGATTCAGTTTGATGGCATGCAATATCGCAAAGATATTGGCTATCGTGCAATCAAATAATTTTAGAAATCATCAACCTTTGTCAATACAACATACACAAATGGATATTGGAGCCTTAAAAGCATATTTTTTAGACTTACAAGATCGTATTACTAGTGCAATGAGTGCATTGGATGGGAAAGTATTTGTTGCAGACGAATGGCATAAACCTGAAGATAGCAAACTCAAGGGGTACGGGCGCACTTGCATTTTGGATGGCGGCAATATTCTTGAGAAAGGTGGCGTTGGCTTCTCTCACGTACGCGGTGATCAGATGCCACCATCCGCATCCCATCACCGCCCTGAATTAGCAGGACGTAGTTTTGAGGCTATGGGAGTCTCTCTGGTTTTTCATCCGCACAACCCGAAGGTTCCAACCACCCACATGAATGTGCGCTGCTTTATTGCGCAGGCGCCTGATAAAGAGCCGGTATGGTGGTTTGGTGGCGGCTTTGATTTAACACCCTATTACGGCGTGGATGAAGATTGTAGGCACTTTCACCAAACTGCGAAAGATGCTTTAGATCCATTTGGAACTGAGCTCTATCCGCGATTTAAAAAATGGTGCGACGAGTATTTCTATCTCAAGCATCGCGAAGAGCCTCGCGGTATCGGTGGTGTTTTCTTTGATGACTTTAATGATCTTGGCTTTGATAAAAGCTTTGCCATGACGCGCGCAGTTGGGGATGCCTTTATTGACGCCTACCTACCCATCGTTGAGCGACGTCATCAGGACACTTTCACTGCGGAAGAAAAGTCATTTCAAGAATATCGTCGTGGACGTTATGTGGAATACAACCTGATCTTTGACCGTGGCACGATCTTTGGCTTGCACTCTGGTGGGCGAACTGAATCCATCCTAATGTCGATGCCCCCAGTCGTCCAGTGGTGGTACAACTGGCATCCACAGCCCGGTACACCCGAGGCCAAGCTTTATGAGCACTACCTAAAGCCACGCGATTGGCTAGCTTGAGCGCTTCAAATTGAGTCAGTTAAAAAAAATCGGCATCCTCGGTGGCACCTTTGACCCGCCACATATTGGCCATCTCAAACTTGCAAGCCATTTTGCAAAACTGTTGAACTTAGATGTCTTACTTCTGATTCCTAGCGGCGAGCCTTGGCAAAAGGGATCTGGAATTACTTCTGCCGAAGTACGTCTTCAGCTGACTGAAGCTGCTGGCATTGATTTAGCGCGTGCCCTCCTATATCTCAATATACCTACTCAAGTAGGTGTTGATCGCCTAGAGCTTGATCGCGCTGGTCCAAGTTACGCCATTGATACCGCTAAAGCCTTAAGAGAGCGCTTTGGCCCTGGGACAAGTTTAATTTGGTTAATGGGGTTAGATTCATTCAATGCTCTGCCCACTTGGCACGCATGGCAAGAACTAACTGATTATGTCCACTTGGTAGTTGCAAGTCGCCCAAATCATGAACTGACGATTGAGATAAATTCAGTAATACAAGATTTACTAGCCAAGCATCAGACAAAGGATATCAAGGCTCTTGAAAAAAGCGCTTCTGGCCTCATCTATGTTGATGAAACGCTCGCGGTAGACCTTTCCTCTACCGCTTTGAGGCATCAACTACAAACCTCCAACCAAAGCTCTGAACTTTCAGAGCAAATTCCATCGCATACCCTTGAAATCATTGCGAAACTGGGCTTGTATCAGTAATCAAGCTAAGATCCCTCATAACCTCTAAAGAAAATTAAATACACACCATGGATTTACGTAAATTACAGCGCGTCATTATTGATGCCTTAGAAGATGTTAAGGCGCAGGATATTCGTGTTTACGACACTACCAAGCTCAGCGAGTTATTTGATCGTGTCGTTATTGCGACTGGCTCTAGTAATCGCCAAACACGCTCCTTGGCCATGTCGGTGAAAGAAGAGGTCAACGCCAAAGGTGGCGAGGTGATTTCTATCGAAGGTTTAGAAACTGGTGAATGGGTATTGGTTGATTGCGGTGATATCGTGGTTCATATCTTGCAACCAATGCTGCGCTCCTATTATCAGCTTGAGGGCATGTGGGGTGCCAAGCCAGTGCGTGTGAAGTTAGCTGGCGCTAAAGGGCTAGTCAAGGCTAGTGAATCTGAAGACGACGAGTAATTTTTGTTTATTCAATGCGCTTAACCATTGTTTCAGTTGGCCACAAAATGCCGGAGTGGGTTGCCACTGCAACCCATGATTACGTCAAGCGCATGCCGGCTGACTGCAGTATTGAAATCAAAGAAATCAAACCTGACATTACCCCAGCAAAAGAAGCTGTCAAAATCTTGGCAGCTATTCCGAAGGGCTCACGAGTCATTGCGTTAGACGAGCACGGTAAAGATCAAACTACACAGAATTTAGCAACACAACTTGCTAGTTGGCGCCAGGAGGGGTTTGACATCACCTTTTTGATTGGTGGCGCTGATGGACTAGATGCCAGCCTCAAAACAAATGCTCATGCAATGTGGCGCCTCTCTAGCCTCACCCTGCCTCACGCTATGGCCAGAGCTTTACTAGTTGAGCAGCTCTATCGTGCCTGGACGATACTGCAAGGCCACCCCTACCACCGCGAGTAATGTTGTGCATCCATTTATTTATCTTGCTTCCCAAAGTCCACGTCGCCAAGAACTCTTAAAACAAATTGGGGTGCGCTTTGAAATGCTTATCCCTCAAGCTGGCGAAGATACCGAAAGTCTTGAAACACCCCTCCCCAATGAAAAAGCACGTAACTACGTAGAGCGAGTTACCTTAGTCAAAAGCACGGTTGCTCTAGAGCGTTGGGGGAAAAGTGACTTAGCTTGGGCGCCAATATTATGTGCAGATACGACAGTGAGCCTACCCAATAGTGATCAAGGAGAAATTTTAGGTAAACCCGCAGATGCATTGGATGCTGAGCATATTTTAAGAATGCTTAGCGGAAAATCCCATGAAGTGTTAACTGCGGTTGCTCTGACCATTAATCCGAATGAAGCACCTATTCATCTTGTACAGATTTCTGAGGTGAGATTTGCCGAACTTACGGATGCACAAATCCAGTCCTACATTGAGACTAAAGAGCCTTTCGGTAAGGCTGGTGCATATGGTATTCAAGGTGGTGCTAGCGCTTTTATTCCTGAGATCAAAGGTAGCTATAGCGGTATCATGGGGTTACCCCTTTATGAAACTGCTTTACTCCTAGACCGCGCTCAAGTTCAACGTATATGAATGAAGAAATTCTGATCAATATCACCCCGCAAGAGACGCGGGTTGCCTTAATTCAGCAAGGTGCGGTGCAAGAGCTGCAAATTGAGAGGACTCGTCAACGCGGTATCGTCGGCAATATTTACCTGGCAAAAGTAGTTCGGGTTTTGCCAGGCATGCAGTCTGCGTTTATTGAAATTGGTCTCGAGCGCACTGCTTTTATGCACGTTGCGGATATTACTCAAGGCAATCCACAACCACAAATTGAAAAACTTCTTTTTGAGGGTCAAACTTTATTAGTCCAGGTCTTAAAAGATCCCTTAGGCACTAAAGGGGCACGCCTAACCACTCAATTGAGTATTGCGGGTCGTAATTTGGTTTATCTGCCACCAGCAGGAACAGATGCAGCCACCGAAAAATACATCGGCGTATCTCAACGAATTGACCAGCCTGAGGAGCGAGAGGCGATTAAAGCTCGCCTTGCTAGCCTGATGACTGAGGATGAAAAAGGCGGCATCATTGTGCGCACCAGCGCCCAAGATGCATCCGATACTGAGCTGCAGCATGACATGCGCTATCTCAGAACTACCTGGGAAAATATTCGAGAGGCTATGAAACAGAAGGCTGCCCCCAACCTTCTTTATCAAGACCTGAGTTTGGCCGAACGAGTATTACGAGATGTTGCAGGAGAAGAAACAACCCAAATTCGGGTGGACTCTGCAGAAAATTTTGAGAAGCTCAAGGGCTTTGCAAATCTCTACATGCCCAATCTATTAAGCAAGCTGATACTGCATCGCGGCGAGCGTGCCCTCTTTGATTTATTTGATGTTGATACTGAAATCAACAAAGCTCTTGGCAGACGTGTTGATCTGAAATCGGGCGGCTATTTAATGATTGACCAAACAGAGTCAATGACCACGATTGATGTGAACACTGGAAGCTATGTAGGCGCTCGCAATCTAGATGACACCGTCTTTAAGACTAATCTAGAAGCCGCTCAGGTAATCGCTCGCCAACTGCGTTTACGCAATCTGGGTGGCATCATCATTATTGATTTCATCGACATGATTAGCAAAGATCATCAAGAGTCAGTTTTACATGAACTCAAGCGCAATCTAGAACGCGATCATGCGCGTACTTCAGTAAGTGAATTCTCGGCACTAGGTCTTGTAGAGATGACCCGCAAAAGAACCCGTGAATCACTAGCCCACATCACCTGTGAGCCCTGCGCAACCTGCATGGGCAAGGGTGAAATCAAAACCGCCCAAACGATTTGCTATGAAATTTTGCGTGAGATTGTGCGTGAGCATCGTCAATTTAATCCTCGTGAATTCCGCATCGTGGCCGCACCAGATGTGATTGATCTTTTCCTGGAAGAAGAGAATCAATTCTTAGCTCAGTTAGGGGACTTCATTGGCAAACCCATTACCTTGCAGGCAGAGGGTAGCTTCCGCCAAGAACAATACGATATTGTTTTAAGCTAAAAAATTAGGCGTTTGAAAATTGTATGCGGTGCAAATTGGCATATAGGCCATCTTGCTGAATTAACTCTTCGTGAGAGCCGTTTTCCACAATCTTCCCGTGCTCCAGAACCACGATGCGATCCGCATGCTCAATAGTTGATAACCGATGTGCAATAACCAAAGTGGTTCTGCCAGCCATCAATCGCTCTAAAGCATCTTGTACTTGTCGCTCAGATTCAGAATCTAAAGCAGAGGTAGCCTCATCCAAAATCAGAATTGGGGCATTCTTGTAAATTGCCCTAGCAATAGCTAAGCGCTGACGTTGGCCGCCAGACAGACGGTTGCCATTATCACCCACCATTGAGTCAATACCTTCAGGTAGCTCGCGTATCAGACTACTCAGATTTGCGGCCTCTAGAGCTTCCATGACACGACCACGATCAATGCCTTGTTCATTTGCTGCGCCATAGGCCACATTTGCTGCAATGGTGTCATTAAACAAAATAACATCTTGGCTCACAAAGGCTAATTGCTTGCGAACATCCCCAAGAACAATATCCTCCAGCGGAAGATCATCTAAATAAATTTGACCGCTTGAAGGCTTAAAAAATCTTGGCAGCAAATTTACTAGCGTTGATTTGCCACCACCTGAAGGCCCAACAAATGCAACCACCTCTCCTGGCTTAATACTCAGATTGATATCAGTTAACGCATCTTTTCGGCCGGCCTCTTGTTGGTATGAGAACCCAACATTCTCAAAACGAATCGCCCCTTTGGCTTTATCCAAAGACTTCATATTGATTTTACGGTCCTCATCCTCTTCAAAAGGTTGATCCATCAAACCAAAAATCATCTCTGCTGCAGTAAGACCGCGCTGTAAAGGTTGATTGATATCCGCAAGATGCTTTAAAGGGGAGATCACCAACATCATTGCGGTAATGAAGGCTGCGAAGCCACCAACAGTAGTACCTTCAGTAGCAGACTGCATTAAAGCGATGACCAACACGATCGACAGAGCCATAGAGGCTATCAATTGCGTAATCGGCTGATTGAGACCGCCCGCCACTGCTGATTTCAATGCAAATTGACGCAGACGCTCTGCCTTTTGCATAAAGCGATTCATTTCATACTCTTGGGCGCCATGCACTTTGACAATTTTGTAACCTGCAGAGGACTCTTCAACGATATAAGCTAGCTCACTCGTCAGATTTTGCTGCTCACGATTAAGCGATCTTAGGCGTCGATTAATCTTGCTCATAATTAAGGCAATAACAGGAAAAATAAATAAAACGACTAGCGTTAACTTCCAGTTGAGATAAATTAAGTACCCCATTAAACCCACTACAGTGAGAGAGTCGCGCACCAAGCTAATAAGCATGCTTCCCATGACGGATAGAACGTTGTTAACTTCAAAGACCACTGCATTAATGAGAGAGGATGCTGAATTTCTCTGAAAAAAAGTAGTTCCCGCATGTAATAAGGTCTGAAACATTTGCTCGCGCAATTTGAGCAGTACTGCATTAATAACTCGGGTAAGCAAATAGTTCGATAAAAACTGTGCCAAGCTGCGAACCAAGGCTAGACCAACCAAGAAAACAGGCACCTGCCACAATTTGCTATTGAGCTGACCGGTGAAGCCACGATCTAATAATGGCTTCATCAATGCAGGGATTGAGGTCTCAGCCCCGGCCACAAAAGCCATGGCCACTAAAGAGCCAATAATGAGCCCAATATGGGGCTTCAGATAGGTAATTAAGCGATTTAGAGCGGTACGGTCTTGAGCATTCATATAATGAATTATGCCCACCTTATCAGTCATACTCATCACCCGCAATGAAGAGGCCAATTTAGACGACTGTCTAGCCTCGCTGGAAGGCATTGCCCAGCAGATTGTCGTGGTTGACACCAATAGCTCTGACCGCACCCTAGAAATTGCCCAAAATCATGGAGCAACCATCGCCCAACCCATTGATTGGCCAGGTTTTGGCCCTCAAAAGAACCGCGCCCTAGATTTAGCTACAGGAGACTGGGTTTTATCCCTGGATGCGGATGAACGGCTTACCCCTGCATTGCGTTCGGAGATTCTGACGGCTATTCACCATAGCGCCCATGTGGAGTGTTTTGCCATTCCAAGACTATCTTGGTACTGTGGCCGCTTTATTCGTCATTCCGGATGGAGCCCAGACTATGTAGACCGCCTTTTTAGGCGAGGGACCGCCCGTTTTTCAGATGACTTAGTACACGAGCGACTCATTCCAAATGGCGCTGTGGCAAAACTAGAAAACCCCATGCTGCACTACAGTTTTATGAATTACTCTCAGGTTCTCCAAAAACTGGATCGCTACTCCACTGCCTCTGCAGAGCAAGCATTCGCCAAAGGTAAAACAAGTAGCCCTCTTAAAGCAGTCTTACACGGCGCATGGGCTTTTATACGGACTTACATTGTTCGCGCTGGATTTTTGGATGGTGGCCAAGGATTTACTTTGGCCATGTCCAATGCTCAAGGAACTTACTATCGCTATATCAAGCTCTGGCATCTTCATCAGGAAGCTAGTAAATGATTTCCATTTTGTTGGCTACTTATAACTGGCCGCAAGCACTCAAGCTCTGCCTAGAATCTTTAGCCACTCAAACAGATCATCATTTTGAAATCATTATTGCCGATGACGGCTCGACCGAGAGCACCAAACAAGTCATTGACACATTCAGAGCTTCACACCCAATTTCAATTACCCACCTCTGGCAGGAAGACCAGGGCTTTCGTAAAACAAAAATTCTGAACCAAGCAATTGCTAGCGCTAAAGGTGATTACCTTATCTTTTTGGATGGTGACTGCATCGTTCAGCCTGATTTTGTAGCACGTCATCGCGATCTTGCGCAAGAAGGTTATCTAGTTACTGGCAGTAGAGTTCTTCTGAATGAAAAGTTAACCCAGGAGCTACTCACCTGGATCACATGGGACTTTAAACGCTTTAGCTCCAACCTTATAAGCGAACGATTTAGCGGTGGAATCAATAAATGCCTACCTCTCATGATTAAATTTGGTAATGGTGGGTGGCGCGACTATCAAAAATTTGTTTGGCGCCGCATTAAAGGTTGCAATATGGCCTGCTGGAAAGAGGATGCGCAAGCAATTGATGGCTTTGATGAAGCCATGACGGGCTGGGGTCATGAGGATGCAGACTTTGTGTTTCGCCTACAGCGTCACCACGTCAAACGTAAATCTGGCTCATGGGCCACTGAAGTACTACATCTCTTTCATAAAATTCATGACCAAAGTAATGCTGCCGAGAATGCGCGGCGTGTGCGTGAAAAGATTTTGGCAAAGGCAATATAAGCGTCTTGGATATGAGCAATTTTTCTACTCTTAAGCCGAAAAAAGTATTGTTCATCGCCACGCGGCAAATTGGCGACGTATTAGTCACTACCCCATTGATTAGCAAAGCCCGTGAACTATGGCCTAACGCACAATTTCATTTTCTGGGATACAAGGGCAAGCTTGACATGCTCAAAGGCAACCCAGATATTGCGGAAATTATCGAAACCTCTGACCGCCCTGGCTTTGGCGAATACCTCTCATTATTTAATAAACTCTTTCAGCGTTATGACCTTGCGTTTGTGACTCAACCGAGCGATCGAGCGTACATCTATGGTTTGGTAGCTGCTTTCCACAGAGTGGGCGTCTTAGGTGGGCACCCACAAGGCAAATTAGCTAACAAGTCTCGCCAACAAAATGCTTGGAAAAAATTGATCTCTATGCACAACGTAGATGTAGATTATTTTTCACAGCATGTTATTACCGAAAAGCTACGCCTACTCGAAGTCTTTTTTAGAAATCCTGCTGAATTATTTTCTAAACCAATTGATGTAACTCCTCCTATCGGTCAGGCCTTAACGCCGATCATTGCCAGCCAATTAACTCAACCTTATGTTGTGATTCATCCAGGCCCCCTTACTGCTTATAAGCGTTGGCCACTAGCGCACTGGCAATATCTCATTGCTGATTTGGTGAGACGTGGCTATCAGGTGGTGCTCAGTGCCTCCCCTGCCAAACAAGACCTACAACTAAACCACGACATTTTGTCTTTACTTGCTCCAGAGATTTGCGAAAAGGTCATTGATACAGCAGGCAAATTATCCATTCCTCAGGCGGGATCATTACTCAGAGGCGCTGCTTTGTATATCGGCGTAGATACTTCGATTACCCATTTAGCAGCAGCTTGCAACACGCCAACAATTACTTTATTTGGCGCCACTCCGCCCACTAATTTTGGGCCATGGCCAAATGGTTTTATTGGGAAACAACCTTATCAGCTGCGTGCACGCTCTCAAACTGTTGGCAACATTACCATTTTGCAAGGCCCTGGTGAATGCGTACCATGCCGCAAAGCGGGCTGTCTAGATCGCGCAGATAGTAACAGCGAATGTTTGGATTTACTGGAGCCCGCTGAAGTCATTGAGGCCGTAGAAAAGCTTTTGATAAGCAAATAAAGCTTAGTGGTATTGAACCTGAACTGGATCTTTTTGTTTTGATGCAAGCAATTGGTTCAGGCTATGCAGGCAAGCATCATCAGGATATATACGCATCTCTTCAGGGAACTGCATCAAGCAGGCGCCACCACTAGTAGTTACTGCCGCCGTTAACATCAAACCCTTCACGCCATCATTAGTATTGGGGGTGGGTGCATGAGGACTTTGTTTTGGATCTCTACTACGATTAGCCATGAGATAAGGCCCGATTTGACTTCGCAACATCCTGATATCCATAGCGGAATCCAAGCAGACATGAATATTTCGTGCGAAACGCATTCTTGCGCCGGTGATATCCATCACTGCCTCGGAAACAATTCGCATACCACCCGAGAATTTATCTGGGATCACGTTAACTTTAGCAACCAGCAATTCATCTTCTTTTAGCCACGAACGATTCGGTTCATAGACTTCGCTATACAAAGTCACCTCAAGTGCGGCCGTACCATCATCGATAGTGGCAATCATCATTCGACCACGCTGGCCTGTCAGCATTCGAGCAGAGGTAATAATGCCGGCTATGAGTTGATCCTTACCTTCGGTGACTTTTGATAAAGGTTGACGAATAAAATGAGAAGTCTCATCACGATACGCATCAAACATATGGCCAGTTAAGCACAACCCTAAAGCCGTCTTCTCTTCTTGCAGGCGCTTTTTCTCTGACCAGACAGGCTCACGCACTAACTCTGGGAGATGACGATCCTCTTCTCCAGACACCTCAAACAAGCTCACTTGATGTATCGATGCCTCAGCTTGTTCAGCTGCTTCAATCGCTCTCGCAAGTGATGCTAGCAAAGTAGAGCGAATGTCATACAAGTTGCCGCCACTAGGGACAGTATCGCGATACAAGCTATCAAATGCGCCGGCACGCATTAAAGCCTCAATAGCCCGACGATTGACTTGACGACGATCTACACGGGCACAGAAGTCAAACAAATCTTTAAATGGTCCGCCTGCTTCACGTGCTTTAACAATGGATTCAAATGCAGCCTCACCAGTGCCACGCACCGCGCCCAAGCCATAACGAATATGACTAATCGGCGAATCAGGAGATGTGTCTGGTGCACGTAATGGCGTGAACTCATAAACACCGGTATTGATATCTGGTGAGAACACCCGAATATTGTTTGCCAAGCAGTCGTCATACAGAATCTTCACCTTATCGGTGTCATCCATGGCGAGAGACAAGTTGGCCGCCATAAATTCTGCAGGGTAGTAGGCCTTGAGCCAAGCAGTTTGATAGGCCAACAGTGCGTATGCAGCAGCGTGGGATTTATTAAATCCGTAGCCCGCAAAACGCTCCATCAAGTCATAAATTTCGTTTGCCTTAGACTCAGTAATACCGCCTGCTTTTGCACCATCACTAAAGATCTTGCGATGCTGTGCCATCTCCTCAGGCTTTTTCTTACCCATCGCACGACGCAACATATCAGCACCACCCAATGAGTAGCCACCAATCATCTGCGCCATTTGCATCACCTGCTCTTGATAAACCATGATGCCGTAGGTCTCACGCAAAACAGGCTCAATACGCGGATCTGGATACTCTACCTTTTGACGTCCATGCTTACGCTCAATAAAGTCAGGAATTAGATCCATTGGACCGGGACGATACAAAGCGACTAAAGCAATGATGTCTTCAAAGCGGTCAGGTTTTGCTTCACGAAGCATGCCTTGCATGCCGCGACTTTCTAGCTGAAACAC
>Ga0207956_1000233_pt1 | contig 16055 bp, 14 predicted proteins | sample CryBogCBE25Jul07_FD_184580 | JGI IMG/M metagenome (GOLD analysis project Ga0207956, IMG submission 184580) | Freshwater microbial communities from Crystal Bog, Wisconsin, USA - CBE25Jul07 (SPAdes) (version 2) | ecosystem: Environmental > Aquatic > Freshwater > Lake | place: Crystal Bog...
TGTGTTTTTTTCGTTCCAGCAACGGACGCATGCAGACTCACTCGGTGCGGGTGCCCAATCTCTTTGCCACCGCCAAGGCGGCGGCCGTCAGAAATCGCAAGCGAAAGAGGACGGCGGCGGAGCGCTTTGCGGACGCCGAGCTGGCGATCCCCGACGATCCCTCCAACTGGACCCTTCAAACGATGGAGAGCCAAGTTCAGGTGTCAATGCTATAAAAACTTTTCATTGCCGTCGTGGGGGGTGACGTGCTTGCATCGCCGCCCCCCACGACGGCAATGAAAAGTTTTGTAACGTTGGCCACTGCAGGACGTTGCGGCGGGGGGAATCAAAAAAAACATTGGCGGAGAAAATCTGGCGGCCGTTCAAAACCGTTTTCTGGAGCTGTACGTCCACAAGGTGCCGCCCCAGGAACAAGCTCACATCAACCTGGCCGAAGAATTTGACCGGTACCACTTCATCGTGGGGACGTTTGAAAGAGCCCTCTCCACCCTGGAGAAATATTCGCCTTCCGACTTTCCGTCTCAACACCTCTACGCCTACGTCATCGGGGCCCTGAGAAAAAATTCTCTCTACTACGAGGAGGTGTTGAACGGCACCATCGACGGAGAGGAGAAAAAGACGGCCGCCGCTGACGACGACGACGACGACGACGACGAGAACGACGACGACAGTCATTTGTTTTATGAAGCCGGCCGCAACGACGACGACGACGACGACGACGCCCTTTGTCGCCGCCATGCGCTGCGCGCATGCCGTCGTCGCGACAGCCGCCGCTCTGACGAAGAAGAAGATCGATTCCAAATGCATTATGTCAGAATTTTTGAACTAGCAAAAAAATACGGGGTACACGGATTGTGAAAATACATGCATTATTATTATTGTCATTGATTTGTTTGTTTTGCTATTATTGTTATTGTCATTGATTTGTTTGTTTTGCTAATAACACTGTACCAACTTTTGAAAACCGGTTTTCTCTTTTTTTTCGGAGGGGGTGGGAGAATGGGAGAATGGGAGAAAGAGAGATGAGAATGGCGACTAGTAATATAAAGGTGGGAAAGAGAGTTGGAATGACCCTGTAGCCGAGCGGTCTAACGCGCGTTCACGGGCTGGAAACGGGGCGAGCGGAGGTTCGAATCTCGGCCAGGGTCATTTTTTTCCACGCTCTGCTGAGAGAGAGAGAGAGAATGAAAATAATTACACGTGAATGTCAAAAAATAATTTATTCGCGACCAACAACAATAAAATGAAAATAATCAGGAGGGGGGAGGAGAACTTCCGCGACGGCGACACACCATGTTTTGACGCACGGTTGCTGTCGAGTGCAACTTGCTGATGCGGCGATCTTGGGGAATGACGACCGACGACTCTTTGCCAAACATGAGACTGAGAGCGTAACGAAATGCCCGTCGGTTCGAAAGACGGGACAAACCCGCCGTTTTTTGTCGCTGCAGTCTGCGGTCGCCGTCGCCGTCGCCGTCGTCGTCGTGATTGCCGTTGTCTCTCAAAACGTAGTGCATGATCCCCAGAGTAATGAACCTCCAAGAGGGCGAATTGCACAACCATTCCAATTTGAGTTGTCCCGGTTCAGCCTCCTGGCTGGAAGCAGCCAAGTAGAGAGGTTTTTCTGCGAGATATCGGGCCAAACCGTCGCTGCCGGCAGCCAAAAAAACGGCTTCCTCGAGATTGCCGGCTCCTTCCAAGGCGATGATGAGGTTGTCGACGTTGGAATAGAGCAAAGACCAACTGGCGGGAGGAAGATGTCTGGAAAAAAACTGCAGAGCCTGCACCAAACGGAGCTTGCCCATTTCGACCACCGTGAAGAAAAGAGCCAGAGCGTTGTTGGAAGGCCCGCAGCGACGACGACGACGAGGACGGCGACCCAGGGACACGACGTAGTATTGAGTGCTGTCCAAACAAACGGCGCCTTGGCGAAAGTCGATTTGGTGACGGGAAACGTTGAACGTCCGGGGGATGCGGGAACGAATGGAAAAATGACGAAAACCGCTGCGGCCGTTCACCTGAAAGCCGAAAAATCCGCAAGACAAATTGACTAGACGTTTGATCCAATTCTTTTCTTTGAAGTCTTGACTGGAACGACGTCTTTCAATCAATTCTCGAAAAATTTGATTGAAGATGGGTTCTGTTTTGAAAAACAACACAGCTTCCAGGTCCGTGACGACAAAGCCGCGATGAGACACTAGATATCTGAAATAATCTCGAATCAACACGACGGGTTCGGCCAGTGCGCTGGTCGACAGGCGGCAACCGCCGCTGCCGGAAGGCGACGACGACGACGACGAATGAGAAATGAGACAACCGTCGGCGGCTGGATTGGGCGACGACGACGACGACGACGGGCAAAATCCCTTGACCCAAGCGATGCACGTGAAAGAATTGTTTTCTTCTTCTTTCTTCATGAAATTCAACCACGATTCCAGCGTCACCTCGGACAAAGAGAGGATCCGCCGACGACCTCGGCTCTCTTCTTCTTCTTCTTCTCTCTTTCGCTTTCGCCCTCCCTGTTTTCTCCTCTCCAATCTGCCGACCGTTTGGTAAGAAGTCACCAATTGAGCTAAAACGGGATCCGTTTGAAAGGCCTTGTCCAAACTCCAAGGCGAATAGCCCGGAGAGTGACAATCTGAAATGACCGCGTATTCCACCACGGACGACGACGACGACGAATTCAATGACGACGCCCACTCTCGAAAGATTCCATCTCGTCGGATCGTTTTGGCTCGGACCTCCTCGTGCGTCTGACCGTGGGCAAAAAATTTTCTCCACCTCGTCGTCGACGAGGCGCAAACGTCGCAGCCGTGAACGAAATGACCGTCAAATTGATACACCTTCATCGGACCTTTGTCAAAAATGACTACCAAATCCGCCGGATATTGGTCGAGGTGAAACAAACCAGACGGAGAAAAATTGCTGTAAACGGTGCGAATCCCGTCGTCGGTTTGAGACATCAGCTTTCGCAACGTGAAATAGACGGCCTTGAATTCAAACGTTTGATGCCGTCGCACCACGTCTGTCTTGATCAACGGACCAGCCGCGACGACCTCTTCTTCTTCTTCTTCTTCTTCTTCTTCTTCTTCTTCTTCTTCCGTCTTTCGAAAAAAGCCCGTGCAAAACCCCGAAGGCATCAGGGCGTTCGAAGCGGAATAACCGTAGGCCGACGAAAGATCAAATTCCATGATGCTGCGACGACTGCCTCGCGATCCCGCGTCGAGAAATTTCCGGGCGCTGAAAGCGAATCCTCCTCGAGATGCCGAACGCAACATCTTGGCGTAATGAGGTTTCATCTTTTCCGGGCCCTGAACGAGGGGACCTCCCAAATGAATGAAACGCGTCCAAACACTTTCAAATGCCAAAAGAGAAGCGGATCGAAAAGCCTGTCCGTTTCCGTGCAAATCGACGCCGAAAAAAGAAACAGAGTCTCGGCCAAAACGAGTCCAAAATTCCAAGTGAGCAAACGCCACCGCGCGAGCCCGCGACACGACTGCAGAAACCATCGATCTCCTCGTTTGGTGGGGCGCGGACTGATGTTGCAAATTGCGCGAAGAGTGCGAAATGGCGGGAGGAGGAATCCAGGAATTTCGGTCGAAAAATTCAGCGTCCTCTTTGGCGTTGACGTAAGCTTGCACATTGAAGACGGACACCTGACCGGCCACCACGAGAGCGTAAATGTTGTTGTCGCTGCTCGTCTTCAACTGCAAACCTCTCTGATTTCCAATCACTTTGCACGCGTAATGAGCCAAATAGAATTTGATGCTGTGAATCTGATCTTCCTGCGAAGAAAAAAAAACGAGGCATTGGAGATTGACGCACCTCTTGAGGTCTCGCAAACATTTGTCGAAAGGAGAAGAGTGAGAGGACACGGTCAAACGCTCCAGTCGGGCCAGCACGTCTCGCAATATTTGCGCGCGAGCTGGCACCCCCCAGATTCGGCGACGATTCCAAACGTCGTTCCAAAAGGCGTTCATGTTCAAAACAGCCTTTTCTCGACACTCGTCTTCTTTTTTGTCCTCGGATTTCTCTTCGAAACACGTCACTTCCTGACCGAACGAACTTTCTGCGTCTCTGTAAAAGATGTGCCTCAAATGACCTCGTTCGTCCAGGTGCAGGGCCAAGCTGGCGGCGGTTTTTCCCAATTCCAGAGACAGAAAATGAAACTCTTGGAGAGAAATGACTCCCAAACGAAAGGCCAGATTGAGACCCGAATGACAAACGGAGGTGGCGGCCGATCGATTGGCTCGCAAAATTTCCGCCATCCTTCTTCCGTCCTCGAGGTCGTTCAAACAGTCACTGCCGTTCTCGTCGTCGTCGTCCTCCTCCTCCTCCTCCTCGCTCGACGTCGCGGGCGACCGCAGGGGTTTCACAGGTCGACTCACGAGGTCTTGATAAAAAATTCGACAGCTTTCGTCCGTCTTGGCCTCCACGACAAATTGACGCCCGTTGGAAAAACAAACGTCTCCGTCTTCTCCTTGCACGACCGTCACTCCTCCGTCCCGGGCGTCCCAACCGCCGCCGCCGCTGCGATGGGCTTTCAAACATTGCTGCAAATCCGACAGATTTTGAGGATCCGAAAAAGAAACGTCGTCGTCGAATCCGAGCAATTGGCGCAAACTAGGTCGCTCCGTTGGAGGGGGCGACGACGACGACGACGGCAAAGTGATCCTGGGAAATTGAGACGCGTCGTCGTATTGGCACACCAATCTTTCGCTGCGTCGAGAAATCAGCCAACCGATGGGTTCGGGTCTTTCGCCGGCAGCTTTGGCCCAAAGTCGACCGTCAAACAAGAGAACTTTTTTTCCTTTCTGTCGATCCATCAAAACGAGGAGAGCAACGGGAAGGCTGGCTTGCCATTGAAGCGCGAGATCCAAATGATGCAAGATGAATCGAACCAAAGAAAGACCTTCGAGACGTTTCCACCAAGGCCACTTTGCTTCGGGACGCCAACGGCGAGGAACACGGGCTGCTCGAAAAGCGAGAGCGTGGGCCTCAGTCAAGCTGAAACCCGAAACCTCTTTTGTTTCCGCCGCCGCCGGGCGCTGCGGCGCCGCCATGTCTCCTCCGACTGGACCGTCTCGTCCGCCAATTCAGGGAAGGATAACGACTGAAAAAAGAATGAGAAACCCCTACTCGAGCCTGAAAAGAAATGACAATGCTTTTCACCTCGTCCAAAACCCACACCGACGTTTTTCCGGCCGTCAGCTGTCCTCCTCCGGTCGTCAACTTGTCGAAAACCCAATCCGGCGAAGAATGAGCCAACACAAAAGGAACAAAAGAATCGGACTGAAAAGACGAGTGAGACGTCAATTCGCTAATGACCCGATTTCGAGGATTGAAGCTGCCCGACCAGGTACGAATTTCGCCGTTCTCGCGATTTACCAAAGTGTACGTTGCCGACATTTGAAAATAAATGCCAGAAACATTGTGAAAATCTCGCGTCACTAGATCGCGGATCCGAATCAAGGAAGACTCGTCTTGCCAGAGTCGACGAGGAAGATTGACGTTGTACAAAACAATTCTAGCGGCGGGTCCGTCCTCGAGAGAAAGAATGTCTACTTTGAATTGATCTAAAACATCCGGACTCGGCTCAAGTCTGTCCTCGTGATTGCTGCTGCTGCTGCTGCTGCTGCTGCTGCTGCTGTCATCATCTTCCATCAACATCTCCTCTCATCATCAGACTTCCATTCAATTCAAACAGACTCTCAAGACTGACTCTCCCCCCCCTCCCCAGTCACCCTTTTCCTCACTGCCGCGCGCGCCAGAGCCAGCCCAATCAACAACAAGAAAGAAGCCAGATCCACCAATCACCTTGAAGCAAGCCTGCCTCCTAGCCCACCAGCCATCCAGCCTGCCCTGCGCTTGTCTTTGAAAAAAGCCAGCCTCGAGCGCAACTGAAATGACTATAAAAGAAGCAGTCCAAGAATCCAGACAAATCATTGAGATTTCAACATCTCACCTCTGCTCTTCTGCTCCACGACCGAGAGTGTCATGTCTCAACAGACACAATTTGCGGCTCCCCTGACTCCGCCAAACATCAGTGACGCCGACGACGACGAGGACGCTCGCAACGAGGCCATCCAACAACAACAAGCCGAAGACTTTTTGGCTTCCCAGGAAGCCGCCGAAGCCGCCGCCGTCAAACGAAAAAAAGTCCCTCTCGTCCCCGCTACTCCCGTCAAAAAGCCCAGAAAAAACGCCCCCAAACGCCATGAACGGAATGGCGACAGCCAACAAGCCTCCCAAGCCCTGTTCCCCGAAGACGAAGAATGGGAAACGAAAGCGGTCCAAGTCGGAATTCTCAGCCAAGACCCAGGCCCCGTCGCTCCCGCCCAGACGGAATTTCCGAGGGATCTGTCCCAGATGAAATTCCTCCTCCGACACGGAGACATCAAAGTCCGCCTCCACGAAGAAACTCGAGATCACGTCTTTGAATTTCTCAACGACAGCTTGGGAAAACCCATTCTGCTTTTTCGCCAGGCCATGGCGAATCTGCTCAACAAGGTCTTGCCCGAAGCTTACGAGGCGTACGACGCCATGCTCAGAGACGCGGAAGAATACGACGAAGGCACCCTGTTTTGCAAGACGGTGAGCAAAAATGATTGCTTCAAGATTGTGGTGGAAATTTCCTACTTCCAAAATAGCCTGTACATCTTTTTCAAAAGGATGAGCAAGCCGGAAGCCATCAGGAAATTGCCCCAATTTCAAGCGACCAAAAGACCGCCCTACACTGGTCCGACCATCACGCCCGACGCCGAAGGCTTCGTCCCCTCGAAGGGGTGCTGCGTTCAGCTGGACCGAGACGTGGACAACCCAAAGACCATCATGACGTGGGCTCGCGAATGCATCGCCATCCCTCGCTGAGTCGCCACGCGCAATCTGCCTGACCCCCCCGACCCGACCCGGAAAAGGAAATGACGAGAGAGAGAGAGAGCGAGCGAAAAATGTTTTTTTTCCCCATTTTTTTCATTTATCATGATTTTTTTTCACCTCTTTCAACACCCTTTTTTTACTTAGCTTATTAGTAGCGCGCGCGCAAGCACCCCCCTTTTTTTCCTTTCTCTTACTTTTTTTCTACGTCTTGTTTTAGATTTAAGCCAAACCTATCTTTAGTATTAAGTTTAAAAATAAAAAAACACATTTTTTTTTGGTGGAGAAACCTTTGTTTTATTTTTTTTTCATTTCTTTTTTACAATAAATGATTCAGCATTCATTCCTGTGTTTTAATTAAACAACATGCATTACAAGGGATATGAGTATAAAAGAGAACATTTCCGCAGGGTTCAGAATCGCAGAGAGAGCTGCACGGGCTAGAGAGTAGAGAATGGGCTGCAGCTCCTGACCGAGTCCGTCTCAGACAAGATGGATTTTGACAGCTTCTCAATTTCCAAGTTTTTCTTTCCGGCACGAGAAAAGCGTTATTGCATTTGAAACAAATAGCCGTCTTTACCAGACACATGTTGAAACTAGACTAAAAGAGAGAAACAGATGCACATTTTATTGAGCGCACGCCCTACATGTATCTCAGATAGGGAGACGAAAAATATTGACTTTTGACATCCAAAATGTTGCCCACGTCGGTGTAGATGGCGTAGCAGACGTAAACGGCGCTGGGTTGAGAATTGGCCAATTCAAATTGAATGGCAATTTCCAAATCGCTCTTGCGGGAAATGCACGAACCGTCGTCGGTGGCGGGCACGAGACGTTCCTTTTTGGCAAAATTGCCGCACAGAGGAACGTAAACGTGCGGGAAGGGCGACTGGGCTCCGCCATCTTGAATGGCGCTTAGATTGAGCTTTGCCGGATCGGGATAGATTCCAAACATGGGAAACATGAGATAATCGGCTAGCTGCTTGAGAACCAAACGATCTTCTCGAAATTTTCCAAAATTGGGCTCCTTGAGACAAAATTTTTTGTTGTCAAAGCTAAAGTCCAGATAGCGAATGCGATGATCCTTGAAAACGTTTTGATCGGTGGCGGTGCCAAAATTAAAAGTGCCCGAGGACACTTGTTTGTCGAGGCAAAAGATCAAAATGGCCTCGGGAAGATAAATGTCTTGAAACACAATCTTGTGAGTGGGCGACGCGTCGGGCACGGTGTCGACCAGTTGCAGGCGAGTGACCCCGGGAAATTCCATCCTGGATTTGGTCGCCAGCTGTCTCTCCAACGCGGGAGAAAGCCGAACTTCCTCCAGACACATTTTGAATTCCTCAAAGGCGAACCGGTACATCTTGTTGGCGGCGGCGACTCCCGCGCCGGGTTTTCGAAAAATGTGATCTTGCTTGTCGAAAAAGGTGAAACGAACGTGCATTTTGCCCAGACGATCCAGCGGGAGGAGCCTGGGAACGTTGGGATCGTTCACAAAGTTGCTGCCGAGATAGAAGGGAAATTGAAACATGGGGAAAAAATCAAAGTAGAAGGAGGCTCCCTTGAAAACGTGAGCGGCGTAGTCTTTCCAAGATTGGGAGGCCGTGCTCCACTTATTTTTCTCCTTCGGAAGGCAATTGGCCGGATGAGCCGCTTGCGGGCAAAGAAATTTTTTGGTGTCCGGATCCATGTACGCGTAGAGCATCGTGTTCAGATAGGCCGAGATGAATCTCTGCTCGTTGGAGCTGGTGATGCGCTGGTTGTTGTGAAACACGTCCACCGATTTGATGAGCATTTCGAACCAATTGTATTGCAGCACAACGTCGGCAATGTCCGCAGCCTCGGCCTCCTTCCAATCGCTCGCGGCATCTTTCTTGACGTAGAAACAACCCTTGACGGCAAATTTAGTCATGGGACCAAACAGAACCGGCTTGGTGGCTGAATACTCAAAGTCGACCTGAGAAGGAGCCTTCTCTCCGTCCAAATCGGCCTTGTTGATGGGATCGATTTCAACGTAATCGGTGCTCAAGACATCTTGGTTGCGAACGTTGAGCCAAGGCAAATGCCTGTCCGACGCTCCCCCGCCGCCACCGCCGCTGCCGTTCCCCCTGGCCCTTTTTCGACTGGGAGGTGCCATCGTCTCCTCTCTACACCTTTCGAACTCGACGACGACGACGACGACTGCCGCCGGCTACCTTCTTCCTTTTCGACCGCTTCTTGGTCTTTCGCCGACGACGACGCCCACCGCGACGACCGCGACGACGACGACTCACTCCTCGAAGGCGACGACCCGACGACGACCCCAAAATTCGCTTGGCCGCGAGCTTGACCTTGTTGAGAGGCACGAAACGAATCAGCTGGCCGGCACCGAAACGATGAGTTCCCGGATGTCCGCTGACCTTATTGAGCACCACGCGACCCTTGACAATTCTCACCTTCCTGGCAGTCGCGACAGATCTTCTTCGCCCAGGTCTCGACGTCGCTCTCGCCCTTCTGGCTCGAGGCATGGAAGAAGACAACAGAACGGCCCGATTCTGGGCGGAATATCGAACTAGCGGAGGTTTGCGCTGCTGAGAGGAATAATTCATTCCCCACCGTCCTCGACCGAGGTCAACGACATACTGACTCAAAAACGAAAGGGAACGGAAATCAAAAAGGACCCTGCGAGAGCTGCCCTCTGTTGGACGAAAATGAAAATTAACAAAACGATGGGTCCCGAATTCCCATCAACACGCCGTCGACAAACGCCCCCTCCTTCCAGGCAAATTTGCCAATTTCTTGATTGTCGTAAATTCGCAAGAGTCGAAATGTGAAAGGCACCATGGCCGACGATCCCGAGAACGACGTCAAGACAACCCCGGGAGGCGGACACGAGAAGTACTTGGCCATCTTCATGACGCCGCTCTTGCGAGGAAACAGCGAAGCCAGACAAACGTCCAGGACTCCGCAGGTCGTGTTGGAACTCATCTGATCCAAAGTGCACAGAACCATGCCGGTGTCGTAAACCAACGCCTTGCATTTGTTGAAGGCTTCGGTTTCGCTGGCGACGCCGCCGCCGCCGTCCTTCATTTCCCGAGCCTCGGACTCTTTTTGAATGAGGTTAGTGTGAAAGTAACCCATTCGCAAAGGCAATTCGGGCTTTTGCAAAAACAACGACAAAACGATGTGATCTGTGCTGGAAGGAAAGGAAAAGAGAAACTTCTTTTCCCCTTCGTCGTATTTCAGCGAAAAGTTGACGTTGAGCTCCTCGGCGCACTCTTGAATTTTCGCGTTGAGCAGAGTAGCGAGCGTTGCGTTGTTTTTGAAATCTTTAGCCGAAATTTCCAAGGTCCGAGAAAAGGAATTGGCCGACGTCTCGGCGGGATAGAGGTTGACCGTGCAGACGGCAGAAGTCAGCTCAACTTTGGGAGCCGCGAGAGCCGTGAATTCGGTGTAAAACGCTTCAGAGTTGACGATGGTAATTTGGCGTTTAGCGCTCTGCTCTCCAAATTGGGAGGCCGTGAAACCCAAGTCTTGCAAAGGACCGAGCACGGAAAAGGTCACCTTGACAAAAGGAGCCACAAACAAGCGAACCCTAAATTTTTCTTCGTTCATTTGGGCCACGCTGAACGCCCCGTTTTCGGGGTATTGGAGATGATTGATGCCGCGCATGGTCTCGAGAGAATCGGGCAGACCGTTCCCGTGCTCTTCCAACGAAAAGGTCTCGTTGAACCAAACGGCGTCGTAACCTTTGGCCGCTGCCACGGCGTAGTCGGTCGAGGAATCGTCGATGCGCAAGTCGGTCCAGTCGAAAAAGAGAGGACACCTTTTCATGAAATCGGGTTTTTCGCTTTCAAAGAAGGCGTTGAATTCCTGCACGAAATTGCGGGCCGTCGTGGCGGTCGAGGACGGCTTGAAACTCGAGGGGAAAAAGTTTTTCTTATCGCCGACATAATCGCAAACCAATCGAACGTCGGACCTGTAAAACACCAGTCCTTCTTCTTCGGCTTCCACCCCGTAGCCGGCCGCTGCCCTATTCAAAAGCTGGGGATTGAGCGACAAATGTTCGAAATGAAATTTCCGGCCGTCCAAATATCGCAGAGGAACGGGCACCTCAAAAGTGGACGATTCGGCGGGAAGAAAAGTTCGGAAGGGGATGGCGAAATTTGGCGACAACGACGACGACGACGACATGTTCAATTGCTGACAGCCAAATCCCACTCGTCAAACACTTCCGATTGGCGAGTACGCAAATTGACGCAGCGATAAGCCCGACCGACAGAATAATTTCGAGCCACGTACGGAACGAGTTCTTCAATTCGAAACCGATCTTTCTTCAAGTTTTCCTCAGATCTCTTGGTGCCGATGAGAGCCGACGAGGTCGCCAACAGCTTCGGTCTGACCACGCTGCCCACGGAATATTTGAACTTGACCAGTTGAGGTGCAATTTCAAACTGAGCGAAATAAAAGACCGGGACCTTTCGGTGAAGGACCCGGAGAAAGGACGAGAGGGTGCGCTTGTTGACGTCAGCCGGAGTCCATCGGTGAAAGCGCTGTCCGTCAATCTCGATCGGAAGAGAATTCAGAGAGGCGATCCCCTCGCCAATGTGATGCCACCACTTTCTTTCGGAAGGCGGCTTGGCAGCCATCAATCGAGCCAGAGTAGTTCTCAAAAGCCGAATCACGTTTTCGGCCATTTTAGATTTGCTGTCGCTCATTTCAAAACCGTGAAAGGAAATAAAGTGGTCGCGAAAAAACGACTGCACTCGATGCGACATGACGCTGGGCTCTTTGTCAAAGGAAATGCTGACAATCTTGTGACCGTCGGAACCAAACGCTTCCTCGTGTTGCTGCAGCAAAACACGAAAGGCCCGCTCCATTTCCTTAGCCGTTCGATTTCCCCTCAAGATGACAAAGTAAACGAAACGGGACAACACATCTTTGGCAATCAGAAAACCAGACTGAAAAGTCTTGGGCGTCTCAAACTCTCTTCGCTTAGAATAGAACGCAATGTCTGCGTGCAAAACCCCCAACTGATTGCAAACGATGGGTCGGTGACGACCGAGACGACGAGGACCCTTCACCTGGTGAGAACTCAAGTGATAATAGGGGTGTCGCCTGAGAGCCGCCGAAATGGCGCGACGACTCAACCCGCGAAATCCAAATCCCTTTCCCGCCTGCTCCACGACATCGCTCAAACGAGGGACGCGACCCGCCTGATCAATTCGATCAGTGACCCAACTCATGAGCTCAACCAATTGCTTTTCCGCCTCCTCTTTCCCCCTCCCCTCCCCATCACGTGCTTTCTTTTTCTTTGACTTTCGGCCGCCGCGGCCGCCAGCTGCAACCAACGTTCCGACTCGGAGCGACATGGTCCAACAACTGACGACCGCGACGGCCGAAACGTTCCCCGTTCCCCGCCGTGCGCTTGCGCGCAACCCGCCCACCCGAAAATAAAAAACAACCAGATGGTGTGCAACATGTTTCGTTATTATTTTTTTTTCAGCATAATATCATCAATACAACATATTTTGAAAATTGGCATCTTCAACAAGACGACGAACGGCTCCGGCATCCTCGACCGGGGGAGGCGACGCGGCAGATTTCTTCCTCTTGACGGACGGCGACAAACGTCGAGACTTGGACGGCGGCGGCGGCGGCGGCGGCGGCGGAACCCGCTTCACCTGTTTGCGGAGCGACAACTTTGTCTTCTTCTTCTTCTTCTTTTGTCGTCGGCGAACGGAAGAATCGCTGCTGCTGCTGCCGCCGCTGCTGCTGCCGCTGCGAGATGTTTCCACATTTCCGGAGGCTGACGGAAGGACGTCATCGGCTGCTGACTTGGAACAATCAAAGGCGAAAAAGACCAACTTGAAGATGTTATTTCGCAAATCAACCACCAAGTGGTTCCAGTCGCTTTGAGCGCTCATTTCAAACTGAGGAGAGAACAATTACTGAGGGGGAGACGGAGGAGGAGAAGAAGAAGACGACGTGTCGGCCGCCGCGACGACCGCGGAAGAAGACGAACGAACCTTCTTCCCTCTTCCTCTGCGGCCGACGACCGGCGGCGGCGGATCGGCGGAAAGCGAAGGAAATTTTTTTCCCATCTGTTGGACGAGCCAATTTCTGGTTTTTTCAATCAAGTCTCGTATAACACTGTTGTCGCTGTTGCCGACAACATCTCCCCCGTTTTTTTCCAGATCGGTCACCATCTTGAAAGCTTGACGAATCAAGACCAAAGCCTGTTTGTAAATGACAATCATCCATCGACGAACAGACTTGTTCATGACACGCTGCAGCTTCCTTTTCCCGCGTTCCAGCCTCCCGACGGCCATCTCCTGCTCCCGTCCATCGTCCATCGTTGTTGCAGTTGACAATTTTCACCACGTGCGTGTGATGGCGAGAACGTCTGACACAAGACTGACGAAAAAGGATCACTCCTGCGGCTGCGACAGAAGCGGAGTCGATGACGATGGCGACGTGTCCAAGTAACGCCGAGCGGCCAGGATTTCGGCCTTCTGACGAACCAACATTCGCCTGAATTCAAACAAGACAAAATCCTCGTCCAATTCGTCCGGCTCCAAGCGCTGATACGCGTCGTCGTAAACCTTTTCAATCATCCTCACGAGATCCTCTTTGGCAGAGACAAATTTCTCGAGAGATCGCCACTCGGCCAAGAGGACGAAGCGATCGTGATCCACTTGGCAATCCGCCTTTTTCACTTCGTCGTCCGAAATGTCCACGGAATGGTCGATACCGAGACCACGATCGTCAGATTCACGCAATTCTTGCGTCCTGAAATACATCTCTTCCCGGAGGACATTCAACGCATCTTCGCCCAGAGGAAACTCGCTTTGCATTTTCATGATCCGATAGGACATACGATAGGCGTCTCGAACAAGATCCAGATGTCCCGCCGTCTCCACGTCAAAGACACTTTTGACCACTCTTTTCATAACCTCCCAAGCGAACTCGTCATTAACTTTCCAATCGGCAAACCCATTCCAGGGGTCCGCGTCAGGAGGAGGAGCACGAAACCTGATTCCTCCCTGAGGATTCACCACCTCCTCCTGAGGATTCAAAAACGACATGATGATGGTTGCTGCTACTGAGACGTTTCAGAAGAAACTGCAAAAGACACCTTGTTCTCCCTCTCTTTTTCAATGTTTGCAGCAAGCGCCGACGCCAAGCCAGGAGAGCAGAATCTGCTCCCCTTCCTCAAAGCGCAAGTGGGCGCGCTAGACAGAAACGGAAGGTCAGATTGAACGACGCGACGGTGAGGACGAAAGTAACCCAAACTGCGAGTGTGCAAGACAACGGAATCTTTCCGCCAGCAACTCACGCAAGGCATGCACAAAGTTTCCACCCGGCACCACTTGGCTTGGCAATCGTCGCAGCACCTTCCCCCGCCCAAAGGAGAACCGCCCACTCCGACGAGCGCTCCCTCCTCGGTCCGGCGCAAACAATTGTCGTCGAAACACAACCGCTCCACCACAATGTTGGCTCGCTGAACGTAACAACAAAGATACTTGTGAGTGAATTTGTCAAACTTGAGACAAAACGAACTCAATTTCGGAATTTCAAAACAATGACGACAACTGTGACAAAAATAAGTATGTCTGATGCACATTTTTTTCTTCTCTTTCAGATCTGAGGCACACCGAGAAATTCGAACCAACTCTCGGAACCGCGATCCCAATGTGAACTCGTGAGATCGTGGAGGCTAGAGGCCCATTTGATAATCTCCAAAGAGTCGTCGGCCGCGCATCCCGAAGAAGGAACACGGTTGCGATGAACAATCTTTTGCAAATGCACCAACACCTGCCAAAGACGAGCCGTTCGAGCCTCCCCGCTGTCGGGATGAGGTGCCCCCCACTCGTAATCGTGCCAACCCCGAGTATTGGGACAAAGAATCCAACCCAAAAGCAAGGGCAAAAAGTCGAATCTCTCGTCCTCAATCTCGTCCTTGACAAAAGATTCCAAAAAGGATTCAATTTCCTTCACGCGAAACTCCACGTCCAACGACCCGAGAGGAATATCGTGGTCAAACAAAAAGTCGCGAGGAAGAAGTTCCCAAGGAGGAAGGAGACATTTCCGTTGCTCACGACCCGGAAGCCACTGATCGTCTCCGTAGAGAAGGTGGTTGGCGACGGGAAACGAGATGGGCTGAGATTCAGACGCCAACCGATCCAACAAAAACATCCACTTCAAGATGACAATGTTGAACTCCGCGTCGTGCTCGAAAACGTCGAAACCGAAAACGACTTGGAGGTACCGACTCAAAAGAGGGTAGACACGATGTTTGCTTTGAGGAAAGCTAAGATGTCTCACAATCAGATCCAAACACGGTCGAGTCACGCCACACCACCTCTCTCGCTCAGACAAACTTTGCATCTGCCGGACCACATGAAAAATCTCCCAGTCCAGATGGAGGGTTTCAAAACTTCCCCAATTGCGTTCCTCCATGGCTGGCCGGCTGGCCTGAGCGCTCAACTCGGACTGAAAAGACTACCCCCCGCAGCGCGCACACATTATTCCTCCTCCTCCCCCCCGCACCTCGCGCGTGTCTCGACCCCACCACGTTGCGTCATCAATATCATTGCGCAATAGTTGACAATTACGCCACATTGCGAAATTCATGCCAAACTATTGATATACCATTTAAAGAGTAACAAAAGATAGCACACAGCCGCGGTAAAAAAGATGCCTAGCAAAATTAACAAAAACACCCAAACTACAAACAACCCATCCTTCTCGTCTTGATCACGCATGATTTAGCTCAGCTTCACATTCACAACTGACCTAACAAAAACTATTTATCCCCATCTCTCTCTCTCTCTCTCTCTCTCTCTCTCCCTCCAAAGAAATGAAACAAATATTTTTACACATGATTTATTTCAATTCAATTTCAAGTAAGGTTTCAAATCCTTCAAGGGGATAAACGGAAGCCGCAACAGTTTTTTTTTTCGGCGGGACCCTCGTTGTCGGACCCTTTTGCCACAATCTGCCTGCTGATCATCTGACTGCTGCTGATCATTCTGGACATCCGCCTTCAGATCCGCATTGGCTGAACCCTCCTTCACTACTTTTTCACTCATGTCTTCTGCCTCTGCTGCTGAACCGTTTCCAATGCCTTCACATTTACAACTGACTAATAAAACAGTTTCCCCACCCTTGTCTCTCTCTCTCTCTCTCTCTCTCTCTCT
>Ga0207956_1000237_pt1 | contig 15685 bp, 13 predicted proteins | sample CryBogCBE25Jul07_FD_184580 | JGI IMG/M metagenome (GOLD analysis project Ga0207956, IMG submission 184580) | Freshwater microbial communities from Crystal Bog, Wisconsin, USA - CBE25Jul07 (SPAdes) (version 2) | ecosystem: Environmental > Aquatic > Freshwater > Lake | place: Crystal Bog...
AAACTTCCTTGCTCTCGTTGATTTTGCGCACACGCCTGATGCGGTTACCCGAGTGTTGAGTGCAGTCCGAGAAATCACCCCTGGTCGGGTTATTGCAGTCCTTGGTTGTGGTGGCGATCGAGATGCAACAAAGCGACCAATTATGGGTGATGCATTAGTAACCGGAAGTGATCTAGCAATCTTCACAAGCGATAATCCGCGGAGCGAAGATCCCGAAGAAATTCTTAGCGCGATGCTCAATGGAAAAGCGGCAAGTGATCATCTTGTGATCGAAGTCGATCGACGTGGCGCCATTGCCGTGGCAGTCAGTGAAGCAGATAAGGGCGATACCGTGATTATCTTGGGCAAGGGCCATGAACTCGGTCAAGAGATAAAGGGAATCAAGCACCCCTTTGAGGATCGACTTGAACTAGCGCGAGCAATCGAGCAACTCTCATGATCTCACTGACAATTGCAGAGATAGCCAAGGCGATCGGTGCAGAAATATCAGGTCTGGATCCATCAGCGATTATTACCGAGTACCCGGTTATCGATTCTCGTGATGCTCATGCTGGAACATTCTTCGTCGCCCTGCCTGGCGACAAGATGGATGGTAATGATTTTGCAGAAGCTGCTCTTGCAGCTGGAGCCCGCTTTGCGATCACGACTCGCGCAGTGAGCGGTCCAACACTTGTGGTCTCCAATACACTCGAAGCTCTGCAGGCGCTAGCAGCCTTTGCGAGATCACATGCAGCGAAATGTTCATTCATTGGCATTACCGGTTCACAAGGCAAGACAACAACCAAGGAGTTGTTGGGGCATATCCTCACCACGCAAGGGGAGACAGTCGTACCGACTGGCTCATTCAATAATGAGATTGGCGTGCCGCTCACAATCTTGCGTTGCACAGATGAGACCGCTTACTGTGTTCTTGAAATGGGTGCCCGCCACCAAGGAGATATCGCCGCTCTCTGTCAGATTGCCAGACCTACTATCGGCGCCGTATTGGTAGTGGGCAGTGCCCACGTTGGTGAATTTGGTAGCCGCGAGAAGATTGCGCAGACTAAAGGCGAACTCATCGACTCACTTCCGGATGGCGGCATTGCGGTACTTGGAAGTTACGACGAATTTACCCCCACGATGGGTGCTTCACGATCTGATATCTCCCGTTTGATCTTTGGTGCTAGCGCAGGGTGTGCAGTTCGCGCCGCCGATATTGAGATGCGTGAAGGTCGAGCACATTTTGATCTCGTTACTAAAGCGGGCCGAGCAGCGGTAAGTCTTCGTCTCATTGGCCCACATCAAATTTCTAATGCACTCGCGGCAGCGGCTATCGCGACTGCGCTCAATGTGCCGATCGAAACGATTGCAGCTGCGCTCTCTACCGCTGATTCTTCAAGCAAGTGGCGTATGGAACTCCATGAAGTTGGCAGTTATGTTCTTATCAATGACTCTTACAACGCTAACCCCGAGAGTATGGCTGCAGCGTTACAGACCCTTCGTCTCTTTGCGCAGGAGCGAGGTGGCTCTTCCTGGGCCTTTCTGGGGAAGATGCATGAGCTCGGCGAGTCAGAGCGCGAATCCCACGCTGAAATTGGCAGACTTGCGGATCGATTGGGAATCGATCACTTGGTAGGGGTCGGAACCGATCTCTATTCGGTCGCGACCGAAGAGCTCACCATTCACCGTTGTGCTGACCGATCTGAAGCGATCGCGATTGCTTCACATATCAGCGGAGGCGATAGCCTCCTCGTCAAAGCATCACGCGCTGAAGGGCTAGATCTGCTAGCAAACGAACTTCTAGAACTACTGCACATCAGAAGCGAGACGGAAGAGGAGAACCAAGCATGAAGGGAGTTTTATACGCCGGCGCATCAGGTCTACTCCTATCGCTCTTTCTCACCCCACTCTTCATTCGATTTTTGGCAAAGCAAGGTTATGGGCAACAGATTCGTAATGATGGCCCTACCGCCCATCAGGTAAAGCGCGGAACCCCCACCATGGGTGGCATTATTATTCTTATTTCGGTCGTAGTCGCATATTTGATTTCACACTTGCTCGCTGGATCAGATATCAGTACATCAGCTCTTCTTGTTCTTGGAATGGTTGGGGGCTTAGGGCTCGTAGGTTTCGCAGATGATTGGCTCAAGATTGTTAAGCAACGCTCGCTCGGCCTCACTGCCCGGCAGAAAATTCTCGGACAGTCACTCGTTGCTGGTGGCTTTGGATTCGCTGGACTTCACTTCGTTGATAAATTCGGCTTAGCGCCAATTTCACGACATCTCTCAACGTTTCGAGATACCTCACTAGTCCTTGCCGGGGCGATCATTGTGATCTGGGTACTTCTACTCATTATTGGTTCCAGTAATGCAGTCAATCTCACTGATGGCCTTGACGGTCTCGCAAGCGGTGCTGCGATTATGGCATTTCTTGCCTTTATTCTTATTGGTATTTGGGAGTTTAGACAGAGCTGCGCCTATATCCATACCGCACATTGCTATGCAGTGCGCGATCCACTCGATATGGCAGTGTTGGCCGCCGCTTTCGCAGGCTCGTGCGCTGGCTTCTTGTGGTGGAATACCTCACCAGCAAAGATATTTATGGGCGATGTCGGTTCACTCGCACTTGGCGGTGCGATCGCAGGAATGGCAATCACCTTGCGTACCGAAATGCTCTTGATTCCACTGGGCGGACTCTTCATCATCATCACCCTTTCTGTCATCATCCAGGTTCTCTACTTCAAGGCGACCAAAGGAAAGCGCTTCTTCAAGATGGCGCCCCTGCAGCACCACTTTGAACTTTCGGGTTGGGGAGAAGTAACGATCGTGGTCAGGTTCTGGATCATCGCCGGGATTTGCGTAGCGTCCGGACTCGGCCTCTTCTACGCCCAGTGGGTAGTTCGTTAAGTGAAATCTCTTGATCAACTTCTGACTGGACCTGTAGCTGTACTCGGCGGGGGAGTGACTGGAAGTGCTATTGGTCGCTTCCTTGATAGTCGAGGCATTGAGTGGGATCTCTATGACGAGAAGGCCTCAACCATCTCTGGAAAAGTAGCTGGTACGACCATCTCAGATCCATCTCGTTACGGACTAGCGGTCGTCTCACCAGGTTGGCGCAAAGACCATCCAATGGTCGCGCAATTTCGTGCGAGCGGGGTGCAGATCCTCTCTGAGATTGATCTCGCATGGTTGGTTAAGTGTGAGATAGCCCCGACTCAACGCTGGATCGCCCTCACCGGTACAAATGGAAAGACAACGACGATTCAGATGCTCGAATCGATTCTTAAAACCTCCGATCTCACTGGTATCGCCTGTGGAAATGTTGGAGAGCCAGTGATCTCGACTCTTATGTCAGATCCAACCCTCGAAATTTTGGCACTCGAACTCTCTTCATTCCAGATTGAATGGAGCGAACTTCCACACTTCGAAGCATCCGCAATTCTTAACATTGCAGAAGATCATATTGATTGGCATGGCTCCTTCGATGAGTATGCCTCTGCCAAGATGAAACTGCTAGCCCTCTCTGATCTCGCTATTCTCAACGCCAGTGACTCAGAAGTGGCTATGCGAAGCACGGCGTTTCGCGGTGAGAAGATCTTCTACTCTCTTGATACTCCAGTTCCAGGTGAATTGGGACTTGTTGAAGAGCTTTTGATCGATCGAGCATTTGGTGCGGATCCACAAGAGGCACATGTCTTAGCCGAACTTGCAGATATCAAGCCACAAGTCCCGCACAATGTCTCTAATGCACTCGCTGCAGCAGGTTTGGCGAGAGCAGTGGGTATTTCACATGAACAGATTGCGAAGGGCCTCGCCTCATTCTCTCTCGATCACCATCGCCTAGAACTCATCGAAGAGGAAAATGGGATCCAGTGGATCAATGATTCAAAGGCAACTAACCCACACGCAGCGATCGCAGGAATTCTCTCGCATACATCCGTTATTTGGATTGCTGGCGGGTTGGCAAAGGGTGCAACTATGGAATCGTTGGTGAAGCGAGCAGCTCCTCGGTTAAAGGCCGCTCTCTTGATTGGCACTGATCGTGAGTTGATTGCAACCGCGCTTGCGCTACACGCACCGACTATTCCGATTTATCGCATTGATGGTGAGGGCACTCCTGAATCGTTGATGAAGGCAATTGTTAGTAAGGCGCAAGAGTTGGCCACAACTGGGGATGCGGTCCTTCTTGCTCCTGCCTGTGCCTCAATGGATCAATTCACCTCTTATGCCCATCGCGGTGAGCTCTTCGCCACTGCTGTTCGCGCTGCGATCGGAGGAGCCCGCTAATGGCTTCAGAACGCAATAACCGAACCGCTTACCTCAACTTCTTTCAGAAGCCAACCGCTGCATATATTCTGATCGTTACCTCCACCGGACTCTTAACCGGGTTCGGACTTGTCATGGTCCTCTCTTCTTCATCTGTGAAATCTTTTGAGACTACAGGTTCAACGTACTCAATCTTCTTCAAACAACTTCTCTTTATCGTGCTTGGCGGAATCGCGCTCTATCTTGCGATTCACCTCAAGCGAACCCTGTGGGAGAAGTTGGCACGTACCGCCTTGCTCATCGGCGCCTTCACATTGGTTCTTCCCTATGCACCGGTCATCGGAAAAAATATCAACGGCAACCGGGCATGGATTGGCTTCGGCTCATTCACACTTCAACCAAGTGAATTTTCTAAGATACTTCTTATTCTCTGGTTTGCACTTATCCTTCGGCGGTTTGCAGAACGCGACTCCGAAAATAGCGCTCTTGATTTACTCAAGACCGTTGCACCAGCTCCGGTGCTCTTTTTGGGATTGATTCTTGCTGGTAAAGATCTGGGTACTGCGCTCATTGTTATGGGGATTGCATTCGCCCTTCTCTTTATCGCCGGCCTTGATACCTGGGCTCTGGTTTCAACCGCGCTCGTGGGTCTAGTTGGGGTAGCTGCATTGGTGGCATCTTCTCCAAATCGACTCCAACGTTTCAGTGCCTTTGTGCATCCCTTCTCACCTAGCGTCTATAAGTTAGCTGGCTGGCAGACTGCTCACTCCATCATGGGGTTGGCGAGCGGTGGCTTCTTTGGTGTAGGCCTAGGAGCAAGCAGGCAGAAGTGGGCAAATCTCTCTGAGGCGAATACTGATTTCATCTTCTCGGTGATCGGTGAAGAACTCGGCCTCTTGGGCACCTTGATTGTTCTTCTGATGTATGCCGCGCTTATCTACGGGATCTTTCGTACTGCACTCCACACCAAGGATATTTTCTATAAGTATGCCTGCGCTGGTATTGGTGCATGGTTCTTATTGCAGGTCACTGTCAACATCGGCTCTGATATTGGCTTGTTACCGGTCGTCGGAGTGAGCCTGCCCTTCATCTCCTATGGCGGCTCGGCCTTATTGGCTGATTTCATCGGTATTGGATTCGTGCTCTCGGTTATTAGACGTGACCCAGAAGTACGTGCCGCTCTCCGAGCAAAGCGTCAATCGCAGGCAGAATAGTCTCTGATGAGAGTCTCACTTGCAGCAGCTGGAACGGCAGGTCATATCGAGCCTGCTCTTGCCGTCGCGCGTTGGTTGAGGAGCGAGGATTCAACAATTGAGTGCGAATTCATCGGAACAAGTGCCGCTCTCGACTCATCATTGATGCAAGCAAGTGGCTTTGTACTCCACCCGATTACAAAGGCGCCATTTCCGCGGGGCATCTCTTTTAAGGCGCTCGTGTGGCCTTTTCGATTCACGAAGTCGTTACGCGAAATATCGAAGGCGCTTCGTGGCAGTGATCTTGTTGTTGGCTTTGGCGGATATGTCTGCGCTCCGACATATCTCGTGGCTAAGTTGAAGCGAATACCGATCATCATTCACGAAGCAAATACCAAGCCCGGTATGGCGAATAATCTCGGTCGTCGCCTCGGAGCACAGCTAGCGATAGCGTTTGAGAGCACGAAGCAGATCGACCCACGATGGTCAGAGGCGATCCATGTAGGCATGCCGGTGCGCGAATCGGTTCGAAAACTCGCAGTAGCATCAAGTGCTGAAAGAGAGTCGATCAGAATTCACAAGGCGAGCGAGTGGGGCTTTGATCCCAAGCAATCAATCGTGGCGGTCGTGGGTGGCTCACAAGGTTCGCAAGCCATTAATCGTGTCATTGCTGATATTTTGCCCCAGACATCGTTAGCGGGGATACAAATCGTGCACTCGGTGGGCAAGGCCAATGTTCTTCCAGCTCGTACCAAGAACTATCTTCCGCTCCATTACATTTCGGACTTACCAGAGACCTTAGTTGCCTGTGACTTTGCCATCACTCGTGGTGGGGCAGTGACGTGTGCCGAACTTGGAATACTTCAAACCTTCGCAGTAATAGTGCCACTGGCAATTGGCAACGGTGAGCAAAGTACAAATGCCAACGAACTGAGAGATCGAGGTGGCGCCATTGTTGTTAATGAGCGCGATTTCACTGCGCGATATCTCTCTGAGCACTTCATCTCTTACGTGAAATCAGCAGATGCATTCAAGGCCCGCGCACCTGGTCCGGCTTTCGCCCAAGATGCAGATGCCAAGATCGGCGCGCTCGTGCTGCAGGCGCTGAGGGCGGGGAGTGGGCGATGATCATGCCAACCACGCTCGATCAACTTCGAGGCAAGCGGGTCCACTTCATAGGTATTGGCGGCGCTGGCATGAGCGGGATCGCAAAGATCATGCTCTCTCAGGGAATCGAAGTCTCTGGCTCGGATCTTAAAGAATCTACGGTGACCGAGAACCTACGCACGATGGGCGCGAAAATCTTCATAGGCCATAAGGCAGAGAATGTTGAAGGCGTTGATCTTCTTGTTCTCTCAACCGCAATCGCAGCAGATAACCCGGAGCGTGCTGCCGCACTCGGTCAAGAGATTCCAACGATGGCTCGAGCAGAAGCTCTCGCCCTTCTCATGAATGGGAAGCGTTCGGTCGCAGTTGCCGGAACCCACGGAAAGACCACGACGACTTCAATGCTTACTGTTGCACTGCAAAGCGCCGGATTAGATCCCTCGTTTGCGATCGGCGGCATGATTAATGCATCAGGGGTAAATGCCTACTTTGGTTCAGGGGATATCTTTGTGGCAGAAGCAGATGAGAGTGATGGTTCATTCCTTGCTTATAAGCCGCTCGGTGCGGTCATTACAAATATCGAACTCGATCACGTAGATCACTTTGCCGATCTTGAATCTATTTATGCTCTCTTTGAAGAGTTCATTGGATCTATCGCTTTCAATGGATTCTTAATTGCGTGTGGCGATGATCCTGGAGTTCGAGAACTTCTCGAGCGAATCAAGTCCATGGGCCGCAGCGATCTCACCATCACAACATATGGCGAGGGCGAGAATGATTGGCAGATTACAAGGATCGCACTTGACGCTGGGTCATCAGCGGCGCGCGTACTTCACAACGGTAAAGTCATTGGCGAGCTAGAACTGCAGGTTCCGGGACATCACAATCTCCTCAACGCCCTCGCTGCACTTGCAGCCAGCGATGCTCTTAATATCCCTGCTCGATCGATTCTCGATGGACTCGCAACATTCACTGGATCTCGACGCCGCTTTGAATTGAAGGGGGAAGTTGGGGGAGTAAGGGTCGTCGATGATTACGGCCACCATCCAACAGAGATTAGAGTGACGCTAGAGACCGCTCGTCGGTACGTTGGAGCAGGGCGGTTGATCGTCATCTTCCAGCCTCATCGCTATAGCCGTACGCAGGCTTTCGCATCAGAGTTCGCCAAGGCTCTTGATCTAGCCGATGAGATCTATCTCTTGGAAGTCTATGCAGCCAGTGAAGATCCGATTCCAGGCGTCTCATCGCTTTTGATCTCCTCTCAGATGTCGAGCGAGAAAGTTCATTATGAACCATCCATGGTCGCAGTCGTTGAAGCGGTCACCGAAGGCGCTAAGGAGAACGACCTGATCATGACTATGGGCGCTGGGGATGTCAGTTCGTTAGCCCCCGTTATTGTGAAATCGCTTGCCCAATAGATGAAACTCAAAGTTCGCAAAAGGTCGAAGCGAGGATCGAGATCTCCTCGGATAAAGCTTTCTCGTATCCGATACTTTCCTGGGGTCTTCTTATCGATCCTCCTACTCTCGCTTCTTGCGTACTTGCTCGGCTGGTCACACCTACTCTCTTTGAAGACGATCGCAGTTAGTGGATCGTCTCAATCGGAGGTAATAACTCAGCAGATAGAAACCGGCAAGCCAGGTGTAAAAATCGGTCAGCCGTTAGCCCGTCTTGACGTACATGCAATCGAACGGGCGATTTCCAATAATCCTTGGATCGCCAAGAGTCAGGTTGGCCGAAGTTGGATCCATGGCGAATTAACGATTCATATTGTGGAGAAGGTCCCGGTCGCTTCCTATCAACTCGCAGATGGGTCGACTGGCTACTTTGATTCCGCCGGAAATGACTTCACTTCACCATTGACCTACACGAATATCCCAACCATTGCGTTACAGACGACATCTACTTCCGCAAAGCAATCAATTGCACAATTGTTGGCCGTTCTACCCGCTAGCTATCTCGATCGTGCCAAGACCTTTGCGGTGAAATCAGATGGGCAGATCACCATGACACTTAGCCAAGATATGGCTGTAACAACGGGTAAGAAAGCTTCGGTGAGAACCATCACGATTATGTGGGGGAATTCTGCAGATATAGCGCTGAAAATTCAGGTCTTCGAAAAGTTAGTTGCAATGAAAGAGAATGCACAATCAATACTCTTTGATCTTTCAGATCCACTCGCCCCCATTACAAAATAAGGTCGTGCATTTCGTGTCGGTCATTGCACGAGAGCGGTGGCACCTTTACTTTCTGCTATCGGATTTACTTTTACTTTAACTCTCAAGTAGAGATTTAGAGAATGGAAAGAGGCATATTGTGGCAACACCGCAGAATTATCTTGCAGTAATCAAGGTCGTCGGAATCGGCGGCGGCGGTGTGAATGCTGTTAATCGCATGATTGAAGCAGGACTTAAAGGTGTCGAGTTCATTGCAATCAATACTGATGCACAACAGTTAATTATGTCTGATGCAGATGTGAAGTTAGATATCGGTCGCAAATCAACTCGTGGTCTTGGCGCAGGTGCTGCACCTGAAGTTGGTCGACAAGCTGCACTCGAACATGTCGAAGAGATTGAAGAGATGCTGCGTGGTGCAGATATGGTCTTCGTAACTGCAGGCGAAGGTGGCGGAACCGGAACTGGTGGCGCACCTATCGTTGCAAAGATCGCAAAGGATCTTGGCGCACTCACTGTCGGCGTTGTAACAAAACCATTCTCTTTTGAAGCGAAGCATCGCACCGCTCAAGCTGAAGAAGGTATTGCAAACCTTCGTGCAGAAGTGGACACACTTATTGTTATTCCAAATGATCGACTTCTTGCAATCTCAGATCGCACCATCACAACGGTGGATGCATTTAAGAGTGCGGATGCCGTCCTTCTCGCTGGCGTTCAGGGAATCACTGATCTCATTACAACCCCAGGATTGATCAATCTCGACTTTGCAGATGTGAAGAGCGTGATGGCTGGCGCTGGTTCGGCTCTTATGGGAATTGGTTCGGCGAGAGGTGAGGCTCGCGCGATACGCGCAGCCGAACTTGCGATTGCAAGTCCACTCCTTGAAGCCTCTATCGATGGCGCTCGTGGCGTCTTGATGTTGATCGCCGGAGGATCCGATCTTGGACTCTTCGAGCTCTCTGAGGCAGCCGAGATGGTAGAGAAGCATGCTCATAAGGATGCGAACTTCATCCTCGGTGCTGTCATCGACGATGCCCTTGGCGACGAAGTGCGTATCACTGTTATTGCTGCTGGTTTCGATGGTGGCGAGCCAAAGAAGGTCGAGATGCCAGTTATCGATGCAGCAACCCTCTCTGGTCAGGCCGATCCGATCCGAGCAAATGATCCATTAGCGGTAGCGCTCGATCTTGGCATCAATGAGAACACCGGTGGCATTCCCACTGTTCAATCACCTCGACGAAAGATCACCTTTGAAGAGCTCGTAGCTCAAGGTGACGATGATGTCGATGTGCCTGACTTTATGAAGTAGTACTACTTCATGCCAAATATTCACTTCACATCTGCCCCGAATAATTTGGCGCTCCATACTGGTGATGATCGGGATCGGGTTCTCCGGAATCGGGAAGATCTTCAGCGTGATCTCCATTTGGACTCTCTCCAGTTCATGAACCAAACTCATAGCAATACGGTCGTGATGGTTAATGCCGCGAGCGAGATTGATCCGGATGCTGATGCGTTAGTGACGCAGCAACCTGGTTTGGGACTGGCTGTACTCGTTGCCGATTGCATTCCACTCTTGTTGAGTTCGCCGACCTGCGTCGCTGCAGTCCATGTCGGAAGAGTGGGCATGACAAATGGCATTATCGATAAGACCCTCGACGTTATGGAAGGTCTTGGTGCTACTGGGATCTTCGCTTGGCTCGGACCGTCGATCTGCGGTAACTGTTATGAAGTATCACCGGAGATGTATGACGAGGTAACGACATTCTTCCCGGGATCAGTGACGAGCGTTGAAAAACATTCGCTCGATCTTCCACGTGGAACTATCGCTTTACTTCGCGAGCGGGGGATCGAGACGCATGCGCTCGGACTTTGTACCCTCGAAAGTTCTCAGTTCTTCTCGTATCGCCGCGATAAGGCGATCGGTCGGCAAGCAGGAGTGATCTCGCTGTGAAGAGCCGACTAGAGGAGCTGCGCGCCAATCTTCAATCGGTTAACGAACGGATCAGCGCTGCGGCAGAGAGCGTCGGCCGCGATCCCAAGGAGGTCACGCTGATCGCCGTAACAAAATTCTTTCCACTCGATGATGTGCAACATTTATACGATCTTGGAGTCCGCCACTTTGGCGAGAATAGAGATGATGAGGGTGCGGAGAAATCGAAAGGCTTGGGGGAGGAAGCCACCTGGCACTTTCAAGGCCAGATTCAAGGACGGAAGATTCGATCTCTTCTCAGTTGGGCTGAGGTAATCCACTCACTTGATTCGCTCGACCACGCCGCAAAGTTCGATCGAATTTTGGATGAGATGGAGCAGAGTCGTGATTTCTTCATTCAAATTAACTTAGAGCCAGCGCGTGAAGATCGCGGGGGCATCCAGCCAGGCGATCTCGGAGGATTTTTAGATGAGCTACACCACTTTCCGCATCTCAATCTCCTTGGCTTAATGACCGTGCCGCCGATTTCGGCCGAACCCACGACCGCCTTTGCAGACATAGCGTGGTTAGCGACAGGTCATGGGCTTTTCCAACTCTCAATGGGAATGAGTGGAGATTTTGAAGCGGCGATAAGAGCCGGAGCGACACATATTCGGGTGGGTAGTTCAATCCTCGGTTCACGCCCGACTCCCGCATAAACTTCTCGTATGGCAAAAGGACTAAAGAAGATCGCTGGCTACCTCGGACTCGTTGATGATGAGGCAGATTTCGAAACGACCGTAGCGCTTGAGATTCCTCAGAAGAGCGTGCGCGTCACCCCACCAGCATCAATACGTGTGACCGACTCTGCGATTCGTCAGCGCGTCACGCCAGTCTCACCAGTATCCCCAGTATCTGCAGCACCAGTCATGCAGACCGAGTTACCAATTCTTGATTCAATCTTTACGATCCATCCACGTTTCTACAGCGAGGCGCGCACTGTCGGTGAGCACTTCCGTGAAGGACAACCTGTCCTTATGAACCTGACTGATATGGATGATTCAGAGCGTAAGCGCATCGTTGACTTCGCATCAGGCCTCGTATTCGGCCACCATGGAAGTATCGAGCGCGTCACATCAAAGGTCTTTCTCCTCACTCCGGCAAATGTTCGAGTCTCATCTGAACATAAAGTTGCTGCAGCAGAGGCGAGCTTCTTTAACCAGAGCTGAGTAGAGCCAGACCTTGTCACTCATCGTTCTTCTCTTACGATTAGTACTGCGCCTCTTTGTTCTCTCACTCTTCGGTCGATTAATCCTTGATTACGCCAGAGTCTTTGCACCTCAGTGGCGCCCTAAGGGGATTTTGCTGGCTATCGCTGAAGCAATCTATGCAATCACCGATCCAGTAGTCCGATTTGTTCGTCGCTTTATTCCGCCACTTCGCCTCGGCCCAGTAGCGGTCGATCTCTCATTTATCTTGATCTTTATCGTCGTGCAGATGCTCTCAAACTTTCTTGCAAGGCTGTAAAACCTTCTTGATAAAGAGTTAGAGACTCTTCCGCAACGAGAGTGCAATTCCGGTCTCAGTATCAGTGATTGCAAGAGCCTCATCGCGTGAGATCGCTGTTGCCAAGACCTCACCGCAGATAAATTCTGATTGAGCTGCGATCGCAGCGATCACTTCTTCAGTGCCGTTCCACGAGACCGTGATTCGATCTGAGATATCAAAGTCAGAGTTTTTACGGTCTTCTTGGATGGCTCGAATGATCTCTCGGACAAGCCCTGATTGGATCAACGCTGGTGTGAGCTCTAGATCGAGTGCCACACTCTCACCTCCATGTGAGGCTACGGACCAGCCACTCTTAGGTGTCTCAGTGATGACGAGATCATCGAGTTCGAGAACTGCGCTCTTGCCATCATAGGCAAGGGTGAGATTTCCGGCGCTTCGAATGGTTCTGACAGTCTCAGTGTGATCGGTCGCCATTAACGCCTTAGCGATTGCCTGAACATCGCCACCGAAACGAGCACCGATTGTTCGGAAGTTTGCCTTGATTGAGACATCAACGAGATCACCATCAGCGGTAGCTAGATCATCAAGGTGCAAAACATTCAATTCATCGGCTATATGCGCACGGATCTCAGGATCCATGGCGTTGAAACCTTGTGCCGCCACGAGAGCGCGGGCCAGCGGCTGACGGATCTTGATCTTCGACTCAGCGCGAGCTGCTCGGCCGAGTTCAACGAGACGCCGTGAAAGTTGCACTGACGCTGAGAGATCGCGATCAATCATTGCCGATTGTGCGACTGGGAAGTCGGTGAGGTGAACAGATTCTGCAGCTTTCGGATCAGCGGTGCGGATCAACTCCTGCCAGACATGCTCGGTGATAAATGGAATCATCGGTGCGAGTAATTGAGTGAGCACCTTGAGCGCCTCAAAGAGGGTGGTAAGCGCGGCAGCATCGCCATCCCAGAAGCGACGGCGAGAACGACGTACATACCAATTGGAGAGATCATCGATGAAGGCTGCGAGTAACTTACCCGCCTGCTGCGAATCGAAATCTGCGTAAGCCTGATCGACTTCCTTGATCAACTGATTGAGTTCAGAGAGGATCCAGCGATCCATCGTCGCTGTTGAAGGTTCTGTTGGAGCCTGATCTAAAGTGAAATCAGCAGCCTTCGCATAGAGCGCGAAGAAGGAGACGGTGTTCCAGTAGGTAAGAAGGGTCTTACGAACAACATCAGAGAGCGCATCATGGCCAACACGACGAGATGACCATGGCGAACCTGCTGCGAGCATGTACCAGCGGACCGCATCTGCGCCATGTTGATCCATCAACGGAATAGGTTCTAGGACATTTCCTAGATGCTTACTCATCTTGCGGCCATCTTTATCAAGGATGTGGCCAAGACAGAGAACGGTTTCGTACGAGCTTTGATCAAAGACCAAAGTACCGATTGTCATCAGCGTGTAGAACCAACCGCGCGTTTGGTCAATCGCCTCGGCGATGAAATCTGCTGGATAGGCGGCTTCAAACTTCTCGACCGAGCCGGGCTTATGCGGGTATCCCCATTGGGCAAATGGCATTGCGCCTGAGTCGTACCAACAGTCGATGACTTCATTGACTCGAACCATTGTCTCGGAACATTCAGTACATGGAATGGTGATGTCATCAACAAATGGACGATGTGGATCCGTTGCCGAGAGCTCTTTGCCGCTCAAGGCTGAAAGCTCAGCGAGTGAACCAACGCAGTAGAGATGGCCTTCAGGGCAGCGCCAGATCGGTAGGGGAGTTCCCCAGTAGCGATTACGCGAAACAGCCCAGTCAATATTGTTGTTGAGCCAATCTCCAAAGCGGCCCGTCTTAATAGTCTCTGGGTGCCAATCAGTCTTTGCATTCTCGCGAAGCAACGCATCTTTAATCGCGGTGGTGCGGATATACCAAGAAGGTTGCGCGTAATAGATAAGAACAGTGTGGCAGCGCCAGCAATGCGGATAGGAGTGCTCATATTGGGTGTGCTTAAACATGAGGCCGCGCGCTTTGAGATCCTTAATCAGCACCTTATCGGCCTCTTTGAAGAAGATTCCGCCGACTAAGCCAACTTCTGGAAGGAAGGTGCCATCAGGAGCAACCGGGTTAACTACTGGAAGACCGTACGAGCGGCAGACCTGGAGATCGTCGGCACCGAATGCAGGTGCTTGGTGAACTAGACCAGTTCCATCTTCAATGGTGACGTACTCTGCAAGAACAATGAAATGAGCATCTGGAATCTCGATGAGATCAAATGGGCGCACATAGGTAGAGCGCTCTAATTCACGACCCAGAACATTGGCGATCACCGAGATATCTTCGGGCTTGGCAATCGTTGGGACGAGGTTCTCAGCTACGACTAACCGTTCGGAACCTTCCTCGTTCTTCACTTCAATGATCTGATAATTCACAGATGGATTAACTGCGATTGCGGTATTTGAGACGAGGGTCCAAGGAGTTGTTGTCCAGACCAAGAAGGATGCGCCGTGCTCGGCAGCGATACCTGAGGTTGCTTTGAATCTGACGTAGACCGAAGGATCTTGAACCGTTTCATACCCTTGAGCTAACTCATGATCGGATAGACCGGTTCCACAACGCGGACAGTAAGGTGCAACGCGATGATCCTGAACAAGGAGGCCCTTTTTGAAGATCTGTTGCAGTGACCACCAGACGCTCTCGACATACTCTGGTGACATCGTCCAATAAGCCTCGTCGAAATCAACCCAGAAGCCCATACGACGAGTCATCTGACTAAATTCACCGACGTGGCGTTGTACTGATTCACGACACTTCTCATTGAAGGCGGCGATGCCATACTTTTCGATATCGCCCTTGCCGCTAAAACCAAGTTCTTTTTCAACTGCAATCTCAACTGGTAGACCGTGGCAATCCCAACCAGCTTTGCGGATGACTTGATTGCCCTTCATCGTCTGATAACGGGGGAAGAGATCCTTGAAGACTCTCGCTTCAATATGGTGGGTGCCGGGTTTTCCATTTGCTGTTGGAGGGCCTTCGTAGAAGGTCCAGCGCGGGGATCCTTCACGCGCGGCAATTGTCTTGGCGAAGATCGAATTCTCTTCCCAGAAATTTAAGATGGCGTGCTCGGTGCTAGGCAGGTCGATGGCGGGAGCGAGAGCCTTAAAGGTGCCCGGTTCTGCTCTATCCAAGGTGATAGCCCTTCCTATTCAACGTGTCTCGTGAGAGACCCACCCTCTGAGCGCTACGTAGGCTCGCGGTGGAGTAAGAGGGGAAGTCTAGCGCGGCGAAGTTGGCGTTCGGCTCGTATCCGTTCTAGCCTGTCCCTCTCGCAGCGGAACCCAAAGAGGTAACCATGAAGAAGGCAGTGGCAAAAGCATTGAACAAATTGATCTCGGGTAAGAGTCCTGCTAAGAAGGCCGCACCAGTAAAGAAAGCGGCACCTGCCAAGAAGGCCACGCCAGTAAAGAAGGCCACGCCAGTAAAGAAGGCCACGCCAGTAAAGAAGGCCACGCCAGTAAAGAAGGCCACGCCAGTAAAGAAGGCTGCTC
>Ga0207956_1000241_pt1 | contig 15566 bp, 18 predicted proteins | sample CryBogCBE25Jul07_FD_184580 | JGI IMG/M metagenome (GOLD analysis project Ga0207956, IMG submission 184580) | Freshwater microbial communities from Crystal Bog, Wisconsin, USA - CBE25Jul07 (SPAdes) (version 2) | ecosystem: Environmental > Aquatic > Freshwater > Lake | place: Crystal Bog...
GCTGCCGTTCGCCCAGCCGACGGGCTCGGACTACGAGGCGGATGTGCTGGTGCATGGCAAGGAGATCACGAACGGAATCGTGAACCTCAACGTCACGTTCCCCGACGGCGGAACCTACGATGTCCACGTTGTCTACGTCTACAACTGCGTCGCTGGGTTCTCTAAGGGCTCGTGCGAACTCATTTTCTAAACGAAAACGACATAAAAATCTAATCGTTCCGTCGTTTGACGGACACATTAGATGTTTCTCCATTTCTTCAATTTATTCGGGGAAGGCTCAATAGACATTAACTTCATTATATTCTACGTGGATTCTTTTTTCACATAATCGCCATTCAGTTCAAATCCAATCCATCGGCGTTTCATCTCTGAACACATTCGGGCAGTGGTTCCACTTCCCATAAACGGATCTAATACTAAATCTCCTTCCTTGCTGAAATGTTCCAAACAAAGTTTAGGCAGTTCGTCGGGGAACACCGCTGAATGACCTATTCCTTTCTGGACAGGAAACTTCCAAACATTATGCGTATATTCTTTGGTATAGTATTTGCCTTTGGGAGACTTGGATAAAACAAAGATAGGTTCATAAGCATTCGTCAATCGGTTCTGCATTGGAATTGGGTTGTTTTTCCACCAAATCACCTGGTCTATCACAAAGTATCCCTGTTTCCTTAACCTATCCAATATATCATACGGACGCATCACACCTGTTTCGCCATACGAAAACCCAATATTTAAACAAATCATCGCATCGTCCTTCAATTTTGGTCGCACAGCCTCAAAGAAATCTTCAATCACATATAACGGCTCACCAATATCTCGGGTATAATGAAATCCTGAACCACGCTGATACTTGTGCTGGGAATTGTAATAGGGAGGCGATGTGATAATCAAATCGATACTCTTATCCTCTAATCCCACAACCAACTCAACGGCATTTCCGATATGGGTTTTATTGAGTTCCATTACTCACTATGAATATTTTTAATGTGAGAATTGACACGGGTATGCGATTTCTCGGCAAACCCACGATTATTAATCACTCCTCGTCGCAAATCATTGTCGTGCTTCGGGTTTCCGTCCAGAAAACTATACACCCGAGCCATTGCCCATTGTTCGGGACTTAACTTCATACTCATAGGCGCATTCACTCCTTTTACAAATGATCCTTTGAGCCGAACTGACGAAGGCTGGGTCTTATATGCCCCAATCCCACGATTATAGACTTCCTGTAATATACTCAATGGAACACCTGAAATCTTACTCAACTCCTCCAATGAATATCCCTTGTCGTCTAATGAATGTTCTTTCAAGAAATGCTGACGATGTGTCATCTTATCTTCCGCTCACATTTTATCCCTGCGACATCATGTGAGCATTCGTGCGACGATAGGGATGCTCCATAAACTGCTGGTCATTTGCCAGTCCTGATCCACCGCCAGTCGTTTCCGACACAATAGGAGCCAACATTCCATCGGGAGAATGAATAATCTGAACAATCTTCTCCGCCATATCCATCGCCTTATCCGTTTTGGATTCCGTGAAGCGAGAATGGGGCTTCATCTCCTTCTCGTGTGCAGCTTCAACCATACGAGCCGTCTTCTTGGCGAGACGGGAATACTTATGGTCGGTCTTGGCACCAGGATGTTCCATAATAACCTCCTTCTCTGCCTTATGAACCTTCGGGATCTCCGCACCCATCTTCCTTGCGTGAGCGATGTTCAGGGCAATCACCTGCTTCTTCGCAACCCCGAGTGTCAGAGGTTCCTTTGAATGGCGCTTTCCCTCAATATCATACACATAGTAAGCGTCCTTGCCCTTCGCCTTCATGATGTGATACGGCATTTACTCTATCAACACATTTAAATTGGAGGAAGAATTGTATAACTTCCCTTGTGGCAGTGTGCCAGACGAGAACCATACAGAACGGGAGACGAAACTTCACCGCCTCCGTGTTTATGATATGCCCCACAGAACGGACACGAAACTTCAATGGCGTGATACTTCTTATCGCCACACACACAAGTTATAACAGATGTAGCACGAGCATCGGCAGGGCTGGTCGCACACGATACAAAAGCAGGATCACGCTTTCGTAGAGACGAAACCTTTTTATTCTTCTGTCGGCACGAACATTTAGCAGGGCAAGTCTTGGCATTACACTCGTCCATTTATTCTTCTCTCCTATTTTATTATGAAGATTGATCGCATCGGGAAACTCCTTTATGCTTATCAGACCGATGTGTATTTCCAAGTGCATCAGCATTCATTACGAGGTATTCTCAAATTAGAACATTTGTATATACCTATTCTAATTTGTAGGAAATCTATTGAACATCAAAATCCAGTCTTTATTCTCGACAAAGATGTGAAGATTCATTCAGATTACCCAATTAATTTACCCGAACCAAGTAAATGGATAAAGTGAAGGAAAAAATAACCTGTGAGTGTGGGGCAATCATTCAGCGTAACTCTATCCCGAGCCACATGAAATCCAGCAAACATAAGGGAAAGCCCAAACCCAAAGCTGTCATCAATCAAGGACTTTATATTGTCTCCTTCAACTAATCCTCTGTGCATTTGAAGGTCATCTGAAAATCGGGGAAAGCATAGTTGGGGGAATAGAACAGAGGCTGACCCGCATCATCATATAACTTAATATCCACCCAATCCACCGCCTGATTCATATCCCAGCGGAATGACTTGGGACACATAAACTGGCGATGGATCAAAAACGGCGCAGATCCAGGAGGCAGAGACGCAGCATATCGAACAGGATTGAATAGTGCAGCAGGATCAGCATTGTAATAATATCCAACAGATCCCGCATCGGAAGTCTCATTCGCAATGTAAAGACGGCAGATGATATTGCCGAACGAATTGGTCTTTGACGATGAATCCTGAACCTTCTGGTAGTAGGTGAGTTTTGACGATACGACATCAATGTAGGTTGTGTAAGTCAGTTGAGAATAGAGAGATGCCTTTGATGGCGCTGGTGTCGTTAGATATGCCCAGTTGGAGAGAGGATTGAACCCAAGAACATTGAGCAAACTCTTCGCAGGAATGGGCTGAATGCCTACCTGCGTGGGGTCAAATGGATACAGGGCAAACGGAAAGGGAGTTGTCGTAGCCGTAATAAAAGCAGTAATGATAAATCCGCCATTCTGCGACACACCCGTTTCGCTATTGGGTAGATACTGGCAGTCCCAATCAACGCCAATATCCGCAGCAATCCGAGCAGACAGATTCAGGATTCCCTTAATCGTTCCAGCCAGTGTCTGTCCCTGATAGAAACCATTTTGTAGAATAATCTGCTGGTCAATGATTGCTCCGCCTGATGGATTATTACACCGAATCCAAAAAGTGTTCGTGTAAGTATTCACATTCGGAATAGCATACGGGAAATTGACTTCTGTGAGTTGTAGCCGAGTAAATCCACCCTGCACCAAGTTCTGGGGCTTTTGGAGACGGAAGTTGTTATACGGCTGGGTTGAAGGTAGAGCCAGTGCTTCACCTGTGGAAGATGTTGAGGTTGAGCGGTCAGCTGAATCAATCACCAGTAGAGCATCACTCGGGGAACGGGAAACATCCACCCGTTCATTCTGGTTATACAGCGAGTTCATTTATACAAGTAGAAGAGTTTTTTTAAACTCTCGTATTCGCATGATTAGATTTTTTTTAGATTAGGGTGTGGTGTTTTGGATAGAATACATACTCTACGCTCCCGCCTCAAAACACATAGTCGCAAGATCCACCCGATACGAGGAGGGTCGATGAATATAGGTATGTCGCATACAACTGGCACTCCGTTGAGGGGAGACCCGTATCGACTTGGAGATTGACTACGCTGTTCGCAATGCCCAGTCCGTTCGTGAGCATACTCTCATCACGGAGAACCTCCGTTCCCTGTGCGAACGGCATCCAGACATAGTAGCCAGAGGCACCCGTCGGGACATACGCCTGGCTTCCAGACGACCAAGCAAGGGTCGTCGTGCTGAACTGGGAGGCAACCTTGCGCTCAACGAGATCCCAAATCTGCGCCGAGTTCTGGGGGGCAACGAAGTAGTTAAGTCCATTGACCGAGAGCGTGACGCTTTGTAGGGGAATGTAGTTGAGGGGATTACCAGCCGTCGTGGAAGATACATCCGCCGAGCGAACAACCCAGAGCAGAATGCCCTGAACTGAACCTGAACGGAAGCCCGTAAGATTTACAGGGTAAGACGAGCCAGACTGGGACGGGAGCGTCGCCTGGAACTGGAACTGCGGGAAGTATTTGAGGGGGACGGACAGAGCGTGTTTGGAGAGATCCTCACGGGCAGCAATGCTGTCGCTACGATCCTGTAAGTGCGCCTGGCGGAACTGCATCTGACCCGTCGCAAAGCCCGTCGGGATGGTCGCCTGAACAGCCGCCAGTGTGGCTCCCGTCGTCGCATTGGCGAGGACTACGGAGGCGAACGGCTTCCAAGTGATCTGAATCTGAATCGGCGCCGATATTGCGTCAGACGGGAAACCAATCGGCTTCTCCTGTGCGGAAGGCGAGTTGTGGGGCAGTTTGATGTAGATGGACGCCTGGCGGAGGGACGCATTCGCCCAGTCAGTAGGGGATTTGAGTTCGGCACCACCGAGCGCGAGGAGATTATCACGCTTCACGGAGTCCTCGCAGTCGAACAGGTTCTCAATCAGCATCTGCTCACCACCGAAGAAGTAAAGGCTCGACCCTGCATAACGCACCGAAATCGATGCAACGAGGTTGTAGAGCCAACCACGACCGAGACCGAGACCCTCACCAGCAGCTGAACCGCCCGTAGGAATAGCAGGGGCAGGGAGTGAAGCGGACACAATGATGTCCGTGACAAGTCCATCGGGGTTGAAAGTGATGGTGGAAGTTGATCCCGAGTTCAGGGAGGGGAGAGCCGTGACGAAACGATTCTCAACAACGGAGGGGAAGCACTGAACCTTGCTATTGGCTTCAAGTCCGTGCGCCGCACCTGTGGCGTAGTATGTATTGACGCACTCATGTGGGCGGACGGATGCCTGGACTGACTCGGACAACATAGGCTGCATTTTGTTTATACTCCGTAGCAAGGAAATAATTCTCGTAAATAATTTACTCGCCCATCATATAAATGAACTTCGCACATCGCTCGGTGATTGAAAATACTTCTGCTGGTGCCATGAAGCACACCCCGATTGATGGAATGGTGGATTCGGCTCTGCTCCTCCCTTCCCAGCGTCAGGCGGTCGATGGACTGATCACGGATACTTCCACTCACTCGGGGAAGTCCGAGAAGGAACCAATTCGCGCGGAGGGTTCGTATGTCGGCGCTCCCACGATGCCTGTCGGACACAAGGTCAAGTCCTATGCCCCGAAGACCCACTCGCCTCTGGGTCATCGTATGCCTGTGGGACAGAACTAACTTAAACAATGTCATACCCAACATATAAATAGATATGAAGGAGCAGTTCAATATCGTTATTCAGTTTGATAAGAATTGGATTGTGAAGCCACGATACACATTTCAGAATCTACCCCTGTCCGAAGTGATGAATCGGGTCATTGGAAATATGGATGCGAATGAAAAAGAACTATCTATGACGACAACTCTACTTGATGACGGATATGAAACCTGCTTTCGGTTCATTGGTTAATTCCCTTCCAGTTCTTTTATATAATCAATTTCGCAGGTTTTACAATACCCTGCTTCGGTAATGAACTCGTGCGGTAATTGGGCATCACAGCGACAGCAAACGCTTAATCCTTCTGGATGTTCAACCTGTCCGTCTTTACACAATAAACACGGGCAATGTTCCTGTTCGGCTTCACACGAGGAACACGGACGAGGATCCATAGTTTTATACTCTATGTAGGTCAGGAAATCCCGTAATCCGTTTTACACTCATTAATCCATATCACTATCTTCCAGTTCTTCTATCCGCTTACGGAAGTATTCCAGAACTTTGGATTTGGGAGGACAATCCTCAATAATGGTCGCCATAGTGATGCCCTTGTGCGAAGCAGGTGCTTCGTGTTTCGGCTTTGATGCGGACTCCATATCGTTCGCAAGAGCCTGTCGCCCCTTCAAAAATTGGTTAAGAAAGCGGTTGTCCATTCTCTTTATTCTCTACACAGAGATTAAAGAGAAAGCATGGACGCTTTTGAAATGAGAGATATTGCCACGCTACAACTTCCCAGTCGAGATTACGGAATATCCATTCTACTGATGGGTTCAACTCGGGCAGGAAAAACTACGATGATGAATTATTTCTACGAGAATGTGTTCAAGCGATACATTACCATTCTCCACACAACTTCTATTCAGTCGGGCATTTACAAGCCTCTCTTAAAAACTTGTGCCATCGCCACCGAGTATCACCCCGAACTCCTGATTGAATCTTACAAGATTAACAAGCACACGGACAATCACTACGAGTTTCTCCATATTATTGACGATGTGGTGGATAAGAAGAATGATCCACAACTGAAACGCCTCCTGACCACTTATCGTAATTCCCGTATCTCTGGGATTATTACGGGGCAGTCGCTCACCATCTTTAACTCTATCACGCGCGGGAATATCAACTATGTCTGTCTGGGATACTTAAATTCGGATGCTGCGGTCGAACAAGCCATTAAGACTTACCTGATTTCCTATTTCCCGAAAGGACTGCGAATGGACGATAAGATCAAAGCGTATCGTCAATTAACGGAGGATTATCATTGGATTATTATTGATAGTATTCACGGCGATGTGTTCAGGACGAAACTCCAACCACACCAGATGGTTTAGAACTGCGCCACAGCCCACGCAATCACAAACGACGCAGGAGTAGTAGGCTGGGTATAGACACCGAAAGTAATCGTTCCCGCATCAGGAACGGCATCGACGAGCCAAGCATTCGTTGTATCCGCAAATACTCCACTCTGAACAGCAGCGGAAATGACGGAGGTTGCAGTGACACCTGGAACGCTAATCGTAGCAGTCGAGAGATTGGTGCCTGGCGTGTTGGCTGACCAAGTTAGACCCTTTGAAAGTCCAGCGGGGAAACCAAGAACCTGCGCCTGTGACATGTGTGAAACCATCGGAGGGATGTTGGGCATTTATACTCTTTCCCAATATTCTTTTCCAGCCAATAAGTTTATGCGTGTCTGCACCCAATGACGACTCCATAAAACGACTGAACATTTGTTGTCGTAATGGTGGTGGTTCCCGTAGCCGTCGCATCAATAGAAAATAGATAAGTTCCCACTCCCGTCGTTGTTGCGAATAACTGGAAATACTGATCAAACAGAACGAGTTGGGCTGATGTATTCGGGGTCTGCGTAATCGTCTGAATAACGGCACCATTCACTTTCAGTTTGAAAGCGATTGATCCAGTCGTTGTCGTCGCCGTGTAATTGAACCCTGCTTTTGTCGTGACAAACGGACACCAACTATTCTCTCCGAATAGATAGGGAACAACAGCTGAAAAAAGGTTGGTCGTTGCTCCGTCGGGAAGAGTTCCTCCGCCAATACACGGACTGGGAACACACGAGAAACTTTGAAGTGTAGGTATGACAATAGGTGATGTAGAGTTTGCTGGGGCATACAGCGGTTGGTCATCGGATACATGAGTAATGAGCGGAGGAATGCTCATTTATAGTTAAGCAACCGAATATCTTTTATCGTATAGAGTAATAGAATGGACTACGAGTTTATCCCAATCGTATATCCAAATAAACCTGATGATACGAGTATTCCTGCGTCCTTACCTACGACATTTGCTACAATAACGACCGAAGTTGTTGCGGGTCAAGGGCTTCCGTTCATTGAATCCGTGCCGTATGTTGCTCCTGCTCCTGTCCCTGCCCCGACCCCATTACCTCAAACGGGTGTCATCGTGAATACCGCAGATACATTGGTCTATCACCCTTTAACGGACTTACCTGCGACGACAACCTTTACGCAAGAAGGAAACTATTCGCTTCCTCCGTTGATTACCACGATGGGTGGAGATCAATCGCTGTATGCTCCGTTTGGAGGAGGAAGTGGTGGTGGAAAGGATTGGTCGATGTTTCCCGCAGTTCAAACTATCGATATTGCCTCTAATCGTATGGAGAATGTGGGAAATATGTTGTTTGGTGCTGGTTCAGTCATATCAGGAGTTGGAGAGATTTCACTGACAGCTGGGGGATTTGGTGCATTGACATTGAATGCTCTGGGTATTCAGTCAGCAGGAGATATTACGGGCGCACATTCCATTGCTCTTGATGATCAGGTTTTGACGGCTCTACCCAATGCTCTTCTACTGAACGGAACACCGATTGCGACCATTAGCGATTTGCCGAATATTTACCAGTGGGCGAACTATCCTGCCTTATCCAATGTTGTGATGAACGCATCAGGAGCAACGGGTGCGCCATTTGAAATTGTAGGAACAAAACGATATGGTTGGGCAGATGGAGGCAGTATGACCTCTATCCAAAATCTTACCAGTCCCGCAAATCCAACAGGCAACAACAAGCGTTTGTTTATGCTGGATACTCCAACCGACGATGTTCCCAAAATCATTTATAGTAGCGACCTTTCAGGAAGTGAAGCGTGTCCTGGAACTTATACGGGTGTTCCTAACTGGGCAAACTTTCCTGCTGTGAATAATGTTGATTGGGGAGGCAAAGAAATCACAAACATCAACAAGATTACTTTTAATACCGCTACGCCTGGACTGGGTGGAGCAAGTATTAATGCCCTGAACGATATGTATTTTTCGTATGTGACAGCGGGATTAGGTCAGGCAGGAATTACGAATGTGAATAACATTGCCTTTTGGAATCCAACATTTCCAGGTGTTCCAGGCTTCTACAATAATATCTATACGAAACGGCTCACATATCGCCCAACGGCTGCGACCGATACTTACCTCTGCACTGATACGCAGATGGCGATTCCGAGCAAACTCTATATGGGTGGCGTAGCAGGATTTGCGGGAGCAGAAATCTCGGTTCAGCAAGGTAATCCAGATCAAGCCAAGTATATCTATGTGAATAATACCGCCTGTCCCTCGTCTTGGTCAGAGTTTGATGCAACCAATAATGTGGAAATGGTGTTTCACGGCTTCAACAATCTTGCGGGAGCAACCTTCTCGACCGCAGTTGGTGCGCCACAAAATGTTCTTACATTAGATGCGGATGGAAATCTAACGACCCGCATCATTGGGTCTCCTGCACGGACACTCCTTGCTTCACCGCTGAATGCCGATCTCAATATGGCAAACTTTGGACTGACCAATCTCAATCGTGCGGTGTTTAACGGCGACCCCAACAATATCCTCATCAATAACGGAACAGATCTATTATGGCGCGGACGAATTGTATTGACAGGCAATTTTCCAGATAGTGTCGCCAATTGGGCGAACTACCAAGCCGTGAATGATGTAAGCATTCCACCTGCATATACGCTCAATATCAATCAGGCGAATACTTTATTTTTCTATAAGGACGCTCATTTGAATACCAATATCTATCATGGAGTGGAAGGCAATTTAGATTCGCCTGATTTCATTTCCTTCCCTACAACCTTTCAGGTCGGCAATTTAATTTTACCTGCTCGTGTATTTTCAGTGACAGCAGGAGCAGAAGGTCTGGGTCTCAATTCAATCACGGAAGTCAATATTGATGCGACATTAGGAATTGTGATTAATTCGGCTGTCTTGGTGGAAATAGGAGGGGCGGCGGTGACAATCAATCCTGTGGGAGCAACCCTGATTACTTCGACGGATGTAAATATCAACGGAACGGCATTGGTTGAACTTGCGTCATCGGTGATTACGCTGAATGCCCCTATCGGCGACCTGAACTTCAATGCCCTGACTTCATTATGGGATGTGGGTGCTTTATCGTTCAACGCAGGAGTAGTGGAAGTTGCGTGGGGAGGCACAACGATTAATACTGGCGCATCGCTATGGACAGCTTCTACCTGGACATACGCAGGAGGCAATTTCAATATTGGCGGACTTGTGACAACCATCAATTCAGGGTCGCTACTGATTAATACGACAACCGCTACGGCAATTAACAGCCCAGTTCTACAACTCAATTCAGCCCAGACGATTGTGGCGGCTGGACGGGTGTTTGAGACGGATATTCTGGAACCGACGACCGCAAATAGTTTGGCGATTTCAGGTGTGGATACGATTACGGGTCGCACGGATACTGGAATGGTTCAGACCGAAGTGAAGTCCATTGCGGGACACGGGTCTGGAATGAATTTGACGAATATTGCGAACTTTGAGACTTATTCTGCGACCAATGTGCTGTTGCCTTGTAAAACATTTCAAACTGCTATTCCTACAATTACCCTCAATTTTTCATCATACGGGATTATTTATGGGTCATCTGCGAAGGTTTGGAGTTGGCAGAATATTCCTTCCCTGCTCTTTTCATTTTCAGTCTATGGTGGAATTACCAATAGCGGGTCTCATGCGTCAGGAGATCCTGCGCCTCTTGGATTGTATATTGTCCTCAAAAACCAGACAACGACTGGAAACGATATATTCCTTGCTCCAACCATCGCACCAGGCGTCTATGAGGCATCTTATACGACCAGCACGGCTACGGGTGGGACACAGAGTTCTTTTGTAATTTCCAATAACTATACGATTGTGAATGATCAGTCTCTCATCAAACAGGGCGATTCATATCTCATTCTCATCTTCGCAAGAAACGCACAGGCATCGCCAACAACAAACGCAATCACATTACAGAACTGCACTCTATCCTTCAATGTCCATAATGCGGGTGCGCTGTAATAAAATTCTGTGTATTTACTATAAATGTCAGCGAAGGAACTCAAAGATAAACTCAAAGTTCTGCGCTCGGAGTTTGGAAAGCCGATTACCAAGATGACCGCCGAAGAGATGGCGAAGGAGATTGCTCACCATGAAACCGCCAAGAAGACTATGGAGTTGAAGGCGAAGCGTCTGGAAGCGTTGGCGAAGGCTCGTGAGGCGAAGAAGGTCGCTCCTATCGTGAAGAAGGAAGTTCCTGCTCCTGCTCCGGTTGTGAAGAAGCCCCGAGTTAAGAAGGCTGTCGAGGAATACCCCGAAGTATCTGATGATGAAGTCGTGGTCAAGCCAAAGAAGGTGGCGAAGAAGGGATCAGAAACAATTTCCGATCGTATCGCAAAAAACGGGCAGCGGAGCGACGAGTAGAAAAGATGGACAAGGACACCATCATTGAGGCTGTTCGCTCCGAGAAATGTCCTATGCTGGATCATTTGAATATGAAAGAAAGCACTAAAAAAGAGATTGTAGAGGCGCTTGTTGAAGCGTGTTGTCCTGTATTAGAAAAACTCGCAGGAATAGAATAATGGATGCGTATAGTGTCGTGGGAACAACATCAGGAATAATTTCGTTAGTAGGAATGGTTGGATTTGGATTGTATAAGTTATTGGTTCATTCGCATTGTCGGTCTGCGTGTTGCGGTCGCAGTATATTGGATGTGGCGTTCAATCTCGATGAGAAAGACGGCGATACAGCGGTGTATCTACCTGCTCCGTCAGTCCCTGCTGTTCGCCAGTGATAAAAATTGAATATGGCTTAAAGATTTTCTGCGTAAATAGAAATAAGGATGGCGACTTACGAAGAGAAGCATTCGGCTTACTATGTCAAGCATAAGGATACGATTGCTGGAAAGGAGAAGGAGGCACGGCGATGGGTTGAGTATTACGAGAAGAACAAGGACGCTGTGAAGAAGCGTAATCTGGAACGCTACTACAAGAAGCGCGAGGAATGGTTTGCGTCTCCCGAGTATCAGGCAGAGGTCAAGCGTATGGAGGAACTGAACACCATTGTGGCTCGGCTGAATGAGTTAATCCCCGAAGTCATGAAGGCTCCCCGTCGCCGTCGCAAGTCCTCCAAAACGGATGAAGCGGAGGCATCGGCAGAGGTGGTTTAAAGGGAATGAAATTAGTAGTAATAGAGGAAAATGGCGAACGACAAAATTGAACGCCAAAATATTTTCTTGGCAGAAGGTAATAGAATGCCTCCTGCCGAGCAACGACCAATGAACTACACGGGTGTTCGAGTGGAGAGGTATGCAACAATACGGGCGGCAGGACTAACTCCCGAAGCCCGTCGTGATGCTATTCAGAAACTGAATGCCCAAGAGCGTCGTGCCTTACGATTGAAAGCCAAGCGTGAAGCGGGGGCTTTGGAGCGTGAGCGAGTGCGAGAAGCCGAAGAGCGTCGCCGTGAAGCTGAACGGGAAGCAGAGCGTCGCCGTCGCGCAGAGGAGGTCAGGGTCGCTCGGAATGCTCGTCGTCGTGAGCGTCGTGCGGATCAGCGTGAAGTCCGTGCAGGTGTGCGCCGTGTAGTGGATATTCAGCGTCGTGGTGGATTTGGTGGCGATGCCTTTGAAGTCATTCAGCCAACCATTATGACGGGTGTGGAGCGATTGGTCGGTCAGGGTCGTGCCTATATGCAGATTGTAGTGAATGGCGAAGTTGTAGATCAGCAACTCATCAATCTACGAGGCGGTGATACGAATGCGATTTACTGGAACAGCGTGTATCCGTTCATCTTCAAATATATCGGCGGACAAGTCGTGAATAGGTTATTTGAGAATGATATGGGTGAAGCGTATGGCGATGATGCTGGTGTTCGCTTTACGATCTTGTTAAGCGATGTTGTTCCTGCTGGGAACATATTACAGCGATATAGAGATGGCGTGAAACATTGTGTGTTGGAACCTCTTGCGATGCTGTGGAAGAAGATGGGTGAGAATAGCGAGAGCGTTGGCTCTGCAAAGCGATGCTTCCAGATTTCTCGGCGCTTGGAGGGATTGAAGACGACTTATCCTGATGGCGTTCCCGAAGGAATGGATATGGAAGTCGTTGCTCGATGTGCGCATCGTTGTCTGGTGCTTCACGACATCTTGGGAAATGAGATTAAACGATACAATGAGAAATCGCCCAAATACTTTCATTTCACCAATACTCGTATCAATCATTTGGAACAGGGACACCTGACGCTGGATAAGAACTATGAGCGTGTTTCGTTGAAGGAGATTACTCGCATTATGGCAGAACACGATAAGGACGATGTGTTCTATCTCTATTCAGGCGATTTGAAGAATGGCGAATGTCGGTCAATTCGGTCAGTGCGTGGTTGCTGGGCAGTGTATAATGATGACCACGATTTGTTTGTTGAGTTCAGCCAGAAGCACGGCATTCAAAATTATGGCGTAGATGCAGTTCGGCATAAGTCGTTGAACGAGTTTATGCTGGAAAGCCGTATCATCAATTCGGCTCCTACTCCGTTGTGCGATACACCGAATGATCTGGACGGCGTTCAACACATTGATGTCGAGAAGGCTTATACGCAACATCGGTTTGCTCCCGTGTATCGTGGGTTTCTGGGACACATTACGGACTTCGTGAAACTGCCGTTTGATTTGGAAGTGGGCAAGTTCTTGGAAGACCATGTGGGCGTGTATAAGTTTAGCGTGTTGAATGAGCCGTGTGAATTGCTTGGAACATTGGGTATTCGTAAAGGAAAGCAGTATATCCTGCCGTCGGTAGAGATTGAGTATATGATGCGAATGGGATTGGTGGTGCGATTAATTGCTGGTGCTTGGGGATCTGTGTTCGATATTGATTATACTGATGAGATGTTGGAGAACAGGCGGTATTGTATCTGGGCTGGTAAGTTGGGAATGGACAATGAGGACAATACTTATACATTCAAGGGCGATGAGGAATGGGCAAGATGTTTGAAGAATATGCTGGGCGAAGATGCTGTCTTCTATTTCAGCGATATGGGTATGATGGTCGTGCGTGTTCCCAAGAAATCGTATCAAACCAAACATCATATACTGGCGTTTATCACTTCCTATACTCGTATGAACCTGCTGGAAACGATGCAGAAGGTTGAAGGGCAGTTGGTGAAAGTGGTGTTAGATGGTCTGTATTATCGTGGCGAGATGCCTGATATTGCTTTGCCTATTCATAAAAATAAGAAAGGCGTTCAGCATGTAGGATTTCGGGATCACTGGTATTACCCTGCGAAGGTTGATGTATCGGATTGGGAAGAATATGAGCCGAAGTTAGATGTTCCTCGTGGATTTGTTCGAAATGTCTGTGTCCTGACAGGTGCAGGTGGAACGGGCAAGTCGTATTCCGTGTTGATGCGAAAGAGTATTCCTCGTATTCTATATGTCGTGCCAACGAATGTGCTGGGTCAAAAGAAGCGAACAGAGTTTAACATTGAATATACGACGATTGACAGGTTAGTTGGTATTGAAAGTGGCGATTTCAAGTGCCGTGCGTATCGTGAAGACCACCGAGAACCTGCTGTTGTGTTTGTTGATGAAGGAACGATGATTGATGTATCAAGAATGGAGAAGGCACTTGCGTTGTATCCTTCAACCAAGTTCTATTATGCAGCTGATGTGGATAAGAAGCAATGGTTTCAGTGTCGCAACGGACATCCTGGTGCTTTCCAAACAATATGGATGCCGACAGATAAGCATCATTGTGTAGAGTATGTTGTGGATCACCGATCTCGTGATGAAGAACTAAAAGAGTTCAAGCGTAAAGTCAGGTTCGTAATGCGTGAGGTCTTTACCGATGGCGGACAGATGGACGCAAATCGTGTGGCTTCGTATGTTCGCAAGAATTATAAGACAACTTCGTTTGATGATGCTGTTGCGATGTTTCGTAGCGGTGATATTTGGATTGCTGGAACTCACAAAACCAACCAGAAACTGCTGGATGCTGGTGTTGTAAGTGGATACTTCAATAAACAGAAAGAAATAGTTGCAGAAGGTGATGGCGAAGCGCGTGGTTCATTCACCACTCACTCGTTTCAGGGACTGACTTTGGCGACCGAGCGTGTCTTCGTGTCTCTCGACTTCTTTGAGTATGCAATGCTCTACACTTCTATTTCCCGAGTGTGCCGTATGTCGCAACTAATTATCGTAGCGTAATGTAATGAGAGTAGTATCCATTGTTGTTGGATTACTCGGTGTTTTAGCAACCAATACAATAACACCTTCCCGAACAATGACATTCACTCCTACAAGGCGCGTGTATCCAAGTATGTCAATGACGACTACGAGACATATCAGTGTCAGTAGCACCGATACGGCAAGTTTCACGCATACAGGAACTCCAAGCAAAAGTATAAGTTTATCTCCTACCGATAGTCGTGGTGTATCATCGTCCAAAACGGATACAGAAACGCCAACGAATAGTCGTGGCGTATCATCGTCTAAACGACAAACTGGAACTCCAAGCATTACTCCATCTTCGACAGCTACATTCTCATCAACTTTGACACAAACCGAAACGCCAAGCATTACTCCATCAGGCACACATACTCCATTCCAAGTGGCAGTCGCTCCTACTCCTACCGATACTCCAAATGTTACTTATATCGCAATCGGATCTGTCATGGGCTGTTTAGTGCTGATGACTTTTGTAGTTGTTGCGATACTTGTAAATAATCGACCCAAAAAACCATTACATTATGTTCCGACGATGATGACACTTAACCCGCTCCAACAGAATCCGTTGCAGATGTAATTTCTG
>Ga0207956_1000250_pt1 | contig 15155 bp, 17 predicted proteins | sample CryBogCBE25Jul07_FD_184580 | JGI IMG/M metagenome (GOLD analysis project Ga0207956, IMG submission 184580) | Freshwater microbial communities from Crystal Bog, Wisconsin, USA - CBE25Jul07 (SPAdes) (version 2) | ecosystem: Environmental > Aquatic > Freshwater > Lake | place: Crystal Bog...
ACGATGTCAGCACCAGCTGCGCGTGCTTCTTCAGCGCGCTCGCCACCTGCGAATACGAGAACGCGTGCGGTCTTACCGGTTCCGTGTGGCAGGTTAACTGTTGAACGAATGGCTTGGTCAGCCTTCTTTGGATCAACACCCAAGAGCAACGCAACTTCAACGGTAGCGTCGTACTTGGTGGTGCTGGTCTCCTTGGCGAGCTTTACGGCTTGGCCAGGGGTGTAAAGGATTGACTGATCGACCTTTGCGGCCGCGTCCTTGTACTTCTTGCTGCGCTTCATTTCATCTCCTGTTTCTCGGCGAGTTATCGTCGAGAGTCGGGTTGTGGTTAGCGGACCAGCGAGGTCCTCCCACTCTTATCCGGAACTTTTCCGGTTAAGAATTCTTATTTAGTTATGGTCGAGTTCAGTTATGGTCGAGCGGTATTAGGAAACTGTGATTCCCATTGAGCGAGCTGTACCCGCGATGATGAGGCTTGCTGCCTCAAGATCATTTGCGTTCAAGTCAGGCATCTTGAGCTTTGCGATCTCTTCGACCTGAGCCTTGGTGATGTTTGCAACCTTGGTCTTGTGTGGGACTGGTGAGCCCTTTTCAACGCCAGCGGCCTTCAAGATAAGGCGTGATGCTGGTGGTGTCTTGGTGATGAAGGTGAACGAACGATCTTCAAAGACGCTGATCTCAACTGGGATGATCTGACCCTTTTGGTTTTCGGTCGCAGCGTTATACGCCTTCACGAAGTCCATGATGTTCACACCATGCTGACCGAGGGCAGGACCTACTGGAGGAGCAGGTGTTGCTGCGCCAGCCTGAATCTGAAGCTTAATGAGCGCAGTGATCTTCTTCTTTGGTGCCATTTCGTTTCTTCCTTTTCTCGGTTACTTAAATTCTAGGGTCAGTAAATACTTTGTGGTGATTAGAGCTTCTGGACTTGGTTGAAGCCAAGCTCCACTGGGGTTTCGCGGCCGAAGATTGAAACCAAAACCTTGAGCTTTGCTTGCTCTGGCATGATCTCTGAAATCGTCGCTGGCAAGGTGGCGAATGGGCCATCCATAACAGTGACAGATTCTCCGATTTCGAAATCGACCATCTTGATATCGATCTTGTCGGACTTCTTGACCGGACGTGGCGCCAAGATGTTCTCGACTTCGGTCAGGGTCAAAGGTGATGGGTGGTGTGCGTTACCGACAAAGCCGGTGACACCAGGAGTGTTACGCACGCATGACCATGACTCATCGGTCAGATCCATGCGAACCAAGACGTAGCCAGGGAAGACATTGCGCTTTACCTGCTTGCGTTGGCCGTTCTTAATTTCAGTAACTTCTTCTTCTGGGACCTCAACCTGGAAAATGAACTCTTCCATGTTCAAGGTGCGCTTGCGGTTATCGAGGTTATCGCGAACCTTCTTCTCGTAACCAGCGTATGAGTGAACGACATACCAATCGCCAGGCAAGCTACGAAGGGTGCGACGGAACTCAGCGTTAGCATCGTTCTCTTCTTCGGCTGCTACTTCAGCGCCCTCTTCGGCTACTTCAGCATCAATTTCGCGAAGCGCAGCAGGAGTGCCTTCTTCAAAATCGGCAACCAAAACATCTTCGGTTGCGGGAATTTCAGTGGTCGCGGCAGACGCTGCGAGCGCCGCTTCGAACTCGTTCACTGATTCGGTATTTTCTACGGTCATCTTTTTCCCTTACCCAAATACCCAGAAAACGATCTTGGTGAGTACAACATCAAGAATCGAGACGACGGCAATAATGAAACCTACGAAGACGAGTACGACAGAGGTGTAGGTGGTCAGCTGGTTGCGTGTTGGCCAAACAACCTTGCGGAGCTCGCTGACAACTTGGCGGTAGAACAGGCCAATGCGACCAAAGAGACCCTTAGCCTCTTCAGTTGAGTGCTTCTCATCAGCCACGTACTGAACCTCTTTCTGTCTTACTTCACTAGCACTTCGTTTGAAGCTAGTTGAATACTTCTTTATTACCTAACTCGTACTACTTGCAGGGCAGGAGGGACTTGAACCCCCAACCGCCGGTTTTGGAGACCGGAACTCTGGCCAGTTGAGCTACTGCCCTTCGAGCGTTACGGAGGCATGACTAAGCATGACCCTTTGCAAGCGCCAGAACGAGGAGTGTACGGTCCCAAGCGCCCTCCAGTAAAACTGGCCTCCGAGCCTCATATTGGTCTCTCGCGACCGCACCGCCGAGCGCGATTTCTCGCCTATTTGGCATACTCGCCCCATGAGCACAGAGAAGCCCCGCATATCCAAGCGCATCGGCGCCATCGCTGAATCGGCCACCTTGGCCGTGGATAGCAAGGCAAAGGCACTCAAGGCCGCGGGCCGTCCTGTTATCGGATTCGGTGCAGGTGAGCCGGACTTCCCTACTCCTGATTATGTAGTGAAAGCCGCGATCGATGCGGCTGGCAAAGTTGCCAACCATCGCTACACACCGGCCGGTGGATTGCCAGAACTCAAAGAGGCAATCGTTGCCAAGACAAAGCGCGATTCCGGATATGAAATCACGGCAGATCAAGTATTAATTACCAATGGCGGAAAGCAAGCCGTCTACGAATCCTTCGCTTCCATTGTTGATCCGGGCGATGAAGTTCTGTTGCCTTCTCCATATTGGACTACATATCCCGAGTGCATCAAGCTTGCTGGTGGAGTATCCGTCGAAGTATTCGCCGATGAAACCCAAAACTATTTGGTCACCGTCGAACAACTCGAAGCAGCCCGCACCCCAAAGACCAAGGTCTTGTTGTTCTGCTCCCCCTCGAACCCAACTGGTTCGGTTTATTCGCCCGAGCAAGTAAAGGCGATCGGCGAGTGGGCGCTTAAGCACGGCTTGTGGGTCATCACCGATGAAATCTATGAGCACTTGCTTTACGACGGCGCTACCGCGCCGAGCCTGCCAGTGGTCGTCCCGGCGCTCGCGGATCGCACAATCATTCTGAACGGTGTTGCCAAGACATACGCGATGACCGGATGGCGCGTCGGTTGGATGATTGGGCCGAAGGATGTCATCAAGGCCGCGACCAATCTTCAATCGCACATGACATCGAACGTCGCGAACGTATCCCAACGCGCCGCAATCGCCGCGTTGACTGGAGATTTGTCGGCCGTCCACGAAATGGGCGTGGCGTTTGATCGTCGCCGCAAATTAATCGTGAAGATGCTCAACGAGATCCCTGGTGTGGAATGTCCGACACCTACCGGCGCTTTTTATGTCTACCCCTCGGTTAAGGGAATCTTGGGCAAGGAAATTCGTGGAAAGCGTCCACAAACATCGGCCGAACTCGCAACCTTGATACTTGAAGAAGTAGAAGTTGCCGCCGTTCCTGGCGAGGCCTTCGGACCTTCCGGTTACTTGCGCTTTTCGTACGCGACTTCCGATGAAGATATCGTTGAGGGTATTACGCGCGTTCAGAAGTTATTGGGCGAAGCTAAATAATTTTATTTAGTCGAGGCTGACGCCGACGAACTGCACTTCTGGTTGAAGAGTAATTCCAAACTTTTCCTGCACCTTGGCGCGCGCGCTTTTCGCCAGCGCAATGATGTCGGCAGAGGTCGCGCCACCGGCGTTAGATAACGCCAGTACGTGATGTGGCGAAATCTGAGCGCCCGCTAATCGATCGCCCTTATTCACACCCGCATTCTCCATCAGCCATGCCGCAGATGTTTTGATTCGACCATCGGGTTGTGGCCAGCGTGGGGCAGATTCTGGAAGCGATGCGGCTTGAGCATCAGAAATAATTGGATTGATAAAGAATGATCCCGCCGATTGAACATCCGACTGCAACAACATCCCTTTTTTCGCACGGAGAGCCAAGACCGAGGTTCGAACATCCGTGATGGGCGCACGATCGCCGATGGCAACGCCCAGCGCGTTCGCGAGTTCGGCATACATTATCGGCAGCGACATTTCGCCGCGACGGAGCTGGAAGGTCACATCCAAAATAACCCAGCGACCAGCCTCTTTCTTAAATTTTGATTCGCGATATCCAAATTCACATTCCGACGCCGCAAAGGTAGTGACTCGCTTTTCTTTCCGGTCATACGTACGAACTCGCGCGATTACTTCTGCTACTTCGTGGCCATAGGCGCCAATGTTTTGAATCGGGGCGCCGCCCACGGTGCCTGGAATTCCGCTGAGCGATTCGAGATTCGCAAGACCCTTCTCCATGGTGAAGAGAACGAAGTCATCCCAATCTTCACCGGATGCCACCGTCAGCATTCCGCCGCTACACGCATCAATCTCATAACTATTTCCGCTGGTCTCGACGCAAATAACGGTTCCGGCAAATCCCTCATCGCTAATTAAAAGGTTGGATCCACCGCCAATAATTAAAAGCGGTGTCTGAGCCGAATCGGCTTCGTCAATCGCGGCGATCAATTCACTTTCCGTTGTGGCATGAACAATCCGCTGAGCCGGTCCGCCAACGTTCAGCGTGGTCAGCGCGGAGAGATGTTCGACGCTCATAGCCCAAGCCTAACGGCGGGGCGAAAGAATCTCGGGCTTACCGCGAAAGCGGTCAAGAATGCGGTCGTAATTCTTCTTCGATTGCTCGTCTCGATACGCGGGATCTGAATCGTGATACCCATGGTGGCGCTCCTGATGAAGCGGCAAATCCATCTGCCACAACCGGCCATGCGCTTGTCGCAATCGGAGTCCAAATTCGATATCCGCATTTCGGTAATACACCGCGCGAATATTGAACGCGCCGGCTTCTAGCGCCTGTTCACGATTAATACCCAAGAAGTAGCTGAAGAGGACGTCGACTTCGCCCGGACCCTTGTCGTCCACACTGCGCCATTCGTCGTCGATGTTAATGAGACCACCTCGCCAACCCACAGCGACATAGTCATTCTTACGAAGAATTTCGAGCGCTGGGGTTATGGCGTCGCCATCAAAAATAGTGGAAGCGTCCATAATGAATACATATGGAGATGGTGCCGCTTTAAGAAGCGCATTCGCGGCTTCGCCCCAGCCCACTCCGTCGGTTATCTGAACAACAAAGGTACGAGCGTTGATTACCGTGGTTAATGCCGACGCGTCGGGCGTTCCGTTGATTAGTACAACAATTGCGGTCTTATCACCGGTGTATTGCTGCGCTGCCTTTACTGACGTAGCGGCGTCTTCGCAGAATCCATCCACGATGATGGCGATGGTGGAATCGAACGTTGCGTCCGAAAGATGTCGAAAATCTCCGATTCGGGCGTACTGCGAAAATGGCGATTTCTCGCGAAAATCAAAGCCGCCAGCCACGTCGAGAATTTCATACCCGAGCGCCAATATTTGATCGCGCAATGAGTCAGCTAGTGCAAAGTCTTTATTGGCGCGGGCTTCTTGTCGCGCTTGGCCTAGTGCGGTTACTTCGGCTGGAACATTCATGCGTTTGCGACGAGCGCCTTCGCCATTCCCAGGACCTTGGTATCGGCACAGATCGCGGTGATATCAATCTTGGCATCGCCCGCGTCGGTGATTTCTGAAACTTTTCCGGTAACAATTAATTCCACATCGACCCCGGCCGGAACGACAACGGGCTTGGTGAATCGGACTGAATACTCTTTGACCGAGGCCGATCCACCTACAAGGTCTGCAACGTACTTGCCCGCGAGCGCCATGGTCAGCATGCCGTGCGCAATCACATCGGGAAGGCCGACAGATTTGGCGAAGGCTTCATCTTGGTGAATGGGATTCTGATCGCCAGAAGCGTTGGCATACGCCACCAAGAGCGCGCGATTAATAAGAAATGTATGTGGGGCCAATTCTTGGCCAGCAGTAAATCGACTCATGCCCGCACCACCAACGTGGACCATGTGGAGACGACTAATTCTTCGCCGTTAAAAAGATCACCGCGAACCGTCACGATTTCGTTGCCGGCCATGACTCGGGCGGATTCAATCGTGGAGTCGCATCGAAGGGTGTCGCCGGCAACAATCGGGCGTTTGATATCAAAGCGTTGTTCGCCGTGGACGACTCGAGTCCAATCCAAGCCGCTCTCTTGCAGCAACTTTTGGGATTGATCAAGAGTGATGGTGATTGCGTAGGTGGGCGTCGCCATAGACGTATCGGATTCACCGATAACCGCCGCGAAGGCGTTAATGGATTCTTGCGAAACAGAGGTGCTAGTCGCACCAGGGAAGGTGCGCCCGACTAGGTCGGGGTTGAGCATGTGTTAGCGGGTTTCGCGGTGTGTGGTCGACAACTTGCAGCGTGGGCAGAACTTCTTCAGCTCTAGACGGTCTGGATCGTTGCGACGGTTCTTCTTGGTGATGTAGTTACGCTCTTTGCACTCGACACAGGCCATAGTGATCTTAGGACGTACATCCGCGCTCTTGCTTGCCATGGTCCTGCTCCTTTATTTCTACATGAACAGCTAGTTCATTAATTCTGATACATATTATATATGCGCCCTGTGGAGCATATTTCCCGCGTAAATCTCTAGTTCTCGTAGCGGAAGCCGGATTTGAACCGGCGACACAGCGATTATGAGCCGCTTGCTCTACCAGGCTGAGCTATCCCGCCATAAAAATTCAGCGTGAGCTGAACTCTCGAGCCCCCCAACGGAATCGAACCGTTGACCTTTTCCTTACCATGGAAACGCTCTACCGACTGAGCTAGGGGGGCGGACAATTGCAGGCGCCGAGCGTACAACCATCGGGGGGTTGGGGGGAAATTAGGGTGAGCTCGGCAAGCTGACCCCCGCGTGGCATGGGAGAATTGATGCAAATGTTCGATTTCTTCCTCAAAAGCTTGGTCTCCACCAGGCGGCGCCAAGCTGCGCTGATCGCGAGCGGTGGAGTCGTCCTGCTCTGTATCGGCGTCATCGCGACCACGATTGTTTATCAACTCAATCACCCTAGCCAAAACTTTAAGCCGTTAAAGACACATGCGGACCTGCCTTTCCAGCCGATGGAAACCTTTGCGGATTCGTTAAACGGAACATTCCCCTCCGATATGGCTAATTTCAAAGATTCTTCGTGCCCGGCATTACCCAGCGATTGGGTAAAGCAAGAAAATGCAAAACCTGGCGTGAGCATGACCCTGCAAGATTGGGCGCATCTCGATTTACCAAACGCCTTAGGTAGCGCGTTATGGTTAAATAAAACGTCGGCCTCGTGTGGTGACACAATTCAAGTTCATGCATCGTTGTTCGATACGAAGCAGTCATATGCCTTGCCCGGGCCACGCACGATTGTCGCTATGCGAATCGGTTATTACAACGGTTCTGGCGCGCGCGAAGTGTGGACTTCCGGTCCGATTAAGTTAGCTAACCAAAGAGTTTCATTGCCTAATAACGCCACTCGATTGGTGGAAACCCGTTGGCCGACAACCTTGACGATGACGGTCGGCGATGACTGGACGCCGGGTTTTTATTTGATCGCGACGATGTCGCCTACGAACACCATTGAGAATGTCGCGCCGCTTGTCGTCCGCGCGCCTCTCTCGAGTTCGCCACTCCTTCTTGTTCACTCATTCATGACGTGGAATATGTACAACACCTTTGGCGGCCGTTCCGGCTATGAGGGTCCTGGTGGCACTACCGATGAAATTCGGGCAGAACGCAGTCGCGTTGTTTCATTTGATCGTCCGATTGTGGGCAGTGGTGCGTACTCCATCCACCGCGACGCTATTCCGCTCGTCCAATTTTTAGAACAACAGGGCATCGCTGTTGATAACGAATCGGATGTAGACGTCAGCCAATGGCCGTCTATCACTCAGTCATACAACGGAATTGTCCTTGGCGGTCACCCTGAATACATGACCCGCCGCCTCTTTGATACTTTAGTCGCGGACCGCAACAACGGAATCAACTTGGCATTCCTTGGCGGTAACAATGCATATTGGCAAACGCGCCTTACCGCATCGCCTACAGGTCCAATGCGTCGGGCAATTATGTATCGCTCCGCGGTTGAAGATCCGGTCACCGATATCAACCAGGTGACTGTTGAATTCGGCGATCGTCGAGTGAACACTCCCCCTAACTTGATCACCGGCGAGGTGACTGACGGAGTTCACGTATATGGCGATGTTCGCGCGGTAAAAATTCCATCATGGTTAAAGTTGCCGTCATACGCATCCATCATGGGAATTTCACCGGATACCGAAGCCGAAGCCGTTCCCAACAACGTTGCCGAAGCTCCTAAGGTAAACATTCTCTTCTCCGGCACGATGCGTTTTAGAGATCCACAACCAGTGCGCTCCGGTGGGCCTCGCGTTCCATTGGCGCAGACATCCTGGTTTACAACGCCTTCTGGCGCAGCAGTCTTTGATGCAGGTATGACAACGTGGTCGTGTAATTTGATGGAATCGTGTGCATACGCCACGGTCGACTTAGCATCCCGTCAGACCATTGACTCTGTTACACAACAAGTCCTAACGTTGTGGGCTAAGCCAAAAATAGGAGCAACCATTAAATGAGAAAAATTAGCTATCACTCTCCGCGTGCTCCACATTGGCACATCACCCATGGTGGGGAACAACGGTGGCCGGTCTCTTTCGTCGTAGCAATTGTGATTATTTTGCAATACTTACTTCCGTCGCACCTTTCACTTCGCTTCCAACCAGAGATTTGTGGAGTTGAGGCAGTTCTCGCAGTCATCCTTTTTACCTTAAATCCAGGGCGGATTCGTGCTTACAAGCAGAGTACGTGGCTTTTGGGTATTGCTCTAACGGTTGTTATGACTGGATCGAACATCACCTCGGCGGTCCAACTCGTTCAAGGAGTTATTCACGGCACCGTGAAGAATGCCAACAGTCTGTTGGGCTTTGGTGGCTCAATCTGGCTAACCAATATTGTTGTATTTAGTCTCTGGTATTGGGAATTCGATCGCGGGGGTCCTGGCGCACGTGCTGAAGCGCTCGACCCCTATCCTGATTTTCTCTTCCCCCAAATGACCTCTACCGAATATGCGCCCTCAAATTGGTCACCGTCGTTCTTTGATTATCTCTACACGTCTTTTACCAATGCCAGTGCATTTAGCCCGACAGATGTGATGCCTTTGAGTCGCTGGGCAAAGATGCTGATGATGGTTCAGTCTGCGACTTCCTTGGTCACCGTGGGCCTTGTGATTGCCCGTGCGGTCAACATCCTCCAGTAATTAGAAATACTTTTTATATGCGTTGTAAATCGGCGCTTTGATACGTCGATACTGCAGCTTTATTTGCCCACGAATAGAAATCTTTAAGACTTTGTTCTGAGCGGGCTCGTCTGGAGTTTTCACGTCGCTAAGCGCTGGAGAAGTTTCATCTAATGAATCAGCGATTCGTTCAATGTTCGTGACCAGTGAAATGCTTCGGACTAACTGGTCATGGTCGACGTGTGAGGAATCCTCGATGAGTTTGTCGGCCAAGGTAGCGCCAGCAAGACGAACTTCATCGGCTAGCAATGTATCGGATACCCCATCGACTTCGCTCATGTTCTCTGCCTTGGCAGAGATGGCGAATGAAGCAGCGGAGAGCGCCTCGGCAATCTGTCGGTTAACGGCCGCGGGAATTCCTTTATCTACAGCGGAATCAAAGAGCGTCCGCGCGATGGTGCGGACCTGCACCACAGTGTGTTCTACTGCTACGCCGCGAATATAAAGATCCTCTGCCTCATCTTGTTCGGCGGTCGGAAACCACCGTGCATAACGACGCGCTTCAAGTGCTTGAGCACGCACTGACGGAATCTCTTCAACCAGCAAACGAGCCTTTGCTAGCCACTTGCCCGCATCGCTCTCGGTGAATCCTGCAGCAACGCCTTCTGACATTTCACCTAATAGTTTCGCGGCGCGATTAGCCAACGACGCAACAAGGTCGATGGTGCGACCGGCTGGTGTCTTGGGGTGCATGAAATAAGAGAAGGCGATTGCGACCGCCGCACCCATCAAGGTCGACATCAAACGGTGGAAGGCGGTGGATTCGCTCAGCCCAGGGCCAATAACAATGAGCGCGGTAACCGGGACGTTTACGGACGCGACTTCACCTAGGTGCAATCCACGAGCCACGACCGAACAGAGCACAACCGTGACGCCGACCGCGATAAAGCCAAAGTGGAAAATCCATACGGACAACAGCGCTACGCCGGCACCGATTGCCGTGCCAACGATCTGTCCAAATCCTTCGCGAACGGATTTGTAGAGCGACATACGAATCGAGAGACTGCAGACGATGGCGGCGACCAGGCCGCCATTCTTAAAAGCTAGATCACCGATTGCCCACGCACTCGAAGCAGCGATTCCGGTAACCGCGACCTGCCGAACCCAGATGCGCCGATCAGTAAAGAGCTTGATTACTCTCTCTGCGGCGCGTTTAAACATGGGAAGTCGAGAAATTATCCGGCGAGAAGTACGCCGAGATACATCGCTGAAAGAGCAAAGAGGCCGCTGAGCGATCCCCAGATTGCGATGGACTTACGAGAGTTTGAGCGAGTGTGAACGTATGCCGCGACACCCGACAAAAGAACAACTGTCATCTTCGCGCCGAGAACCGCGTGATAATTAGAAGGCACACCGGTCTTTGGGATTTCGAACATATTCCACGAGCCCGTGATCAACAGAAGCGCGAATGCGGTCCAACCAATCTTGTTGAAGGCGCGGGCAATAATCTTGGGTAGCTCTGGATTTTGCTTGCGAAGTACCGGAACGAGTGCGGCGAGGGTGAATTGACCACCGACCCAGATGCAGGCGCCAAGGACGTGAAGACCGAGGCGAATACTGTCGAGGGCTGATGCGAGGTGGACTTGGTTTGCGGCGATTGAAATCATGGGCTAAGAATAGTCGCTCGACTAGGTCAATTTCGGGTTATGAACGTGCTTTCCGGCCGAAGAAAACCCAAAGGGCTTGAACCGAAAGTATGAGAGCGAAACCGAAGAGAAGGTCTTCGACCGGCGCACTTGCAATTCGTTTGCCGATGATTTCATGCGCGTTATACATCACGATATTGCGCGAGGTGAGCCACCAATTAGTAAGCAGCTGGAAAGGCAGAATAATGGCGTACGAGGTCCAGAAGACTTTACGACGAATCAGAGCGGTTTTAAGAGCAAATAGATCCAGAAGAAGTGAAAGTATCACCGCGTCGATAGCGATTTGGGTGTAGCTCATTCGTCACCCACTATCCAGTGCTTTTTCACGCGGCGCACTGCTTCGAGAGTCATGATTGCGGCTAGAGGGACGACCAAAAAGAATAGATATTCCTCAAGCGGGATTCGAAGTGGGCCGCATATTCCCAGAATTTGCCGGGTATCGAAGTGCCAATGCTTACGAGAGATTGCGTAGGCATCCCAGAGAACAAAGAGGAGCGCGACCGGCAGAATTGCTTTGAGCCAGCGCCGCCATCGGACCAAAACTCGAACTTTGAGGGCGATCTCGAGCCAAAATGAACCGATAATTGTGAAGGCGAGCATTGCAATGTAGCTCCATTTCAACACTCGCCTATTCTCCACTATTTATTACGTTTGCGCCTGTACCAAGCTTTCATGTTCTTGATGTGGCCACGTCTGGCGAGCATGCCCAGAATCAGGCCCAGTGCGATTGAAAACCATCGATCCATGCATACCCCCTTTAGTGATTAGTCATTAGCGCCAAAGAAGGAAAAGATTTGATAGACGAAAACGACGGTTTGCGCATCGCTCAAGATCCGTGCCACGACAGGTTCCGCCGCGTTGTAAACGCTGGTCGCGGTCGAGCCAACTTGCGAGATGATGGATGGGCCAGGCACATATCCCCCGCCGCCAGACGTTGAATCAGTCATCGCAAAAGCTGGGGTCGCAGCCATGCCGAGCGCCAATACAGAAGTCGCGGTCACTAAGCGAAGTGAATTTCTAGATTTTAGGAAAGACATTCTTTTCTCTTCTCCTCATTGGGATTGTTCCCAATGGGAGATTGCGGTCGCGCCCTCTCGAAAATTTCCTCGTCTATTTGCGGGCGCTTACCAAATCCTTGAACGCGTCGTAAACAAAGCAGAACGTCAGATGCAACCGCAAAGATGCACGAATGACGGTTTTGCGATGGGGCGAATTGACGATTCACGCGGAATATCGACAACTTCTGGTTCGCGACGTATCCGTCTATTTGACGCGACGCGAATTCGATTTACTTCAATTGCTTATTAGCGACCCGCATCAAGTTTTTTCACGGGGTCAGATTCTTAAGGTCATCGGGACGAATGACGGAATCGGTGCGGATCACATCGTGGATACCCACGCATCGCGGGTAAGAATAAAGATTGTTGCAGCGGGTGGGCCCCGATTAATTCAGGCGGTTCACGCCATTGGATTTAAGTTAGCGCGCCAACAAGAACGCTAATGCGTGACCGTCGTTAACGTGAACGTTGCCGATGCAGTACCCGAGGCCGCGTTCGCGGTAAGGGTGTAAGTCGAGGCTGCCATCACTTCTGAAGGTGTTCCGGATAGCAAGCCAGTTGAACCGTTCAGAGTCATTCCAGCCGGCAAGGTACCTGTCAACGTGAATGATGTGAATGGGCCGCCGAGACTGCTGATGCTGTAGGTATTGGCCGTGGTTGCTGCCGTCGCGGTATCCAGAGTGAATGAGGTGTTCGACAATGTGATGCGCGGTGACTCATTTGTCTGAGTGAATGGAGTCAACGTGTCGGTCACGGTTCCGGCGGATGTCGTCGTAATTGCAAGATCGCCCGTGCTGTTAGACGAGGTAGTCACGAGCGTCAACGTTGAATCACTAACAACCGTGTAGCTGGCGACCGGCATACCGTTGATTGTCACGGCGGTGACGTTTGCTTGGTTAACAAAGCCAGTACCCGTGACCGTAACCGTCGTTCCGGTAGGTCCTGACGTCGGAGTGAAGCTGGCAATAGTTAGACCGGCAGAGCTTGGCGTCGTGGTCACAGTAAATGGAACCGGCGAAGGAATGACGTCGCCCGCACTAGTCCACACAATAATTGGACCTGACGTGCTCGCGGCAGAGACCGTGAAGGTAATTTGTGTACTGCCATTGAACGTAAGTGATGATATGTGATCTCCGCCGAAGCCCACTTGCAAGTACGGAATCGTGTGGTTCGCGATGTTAAATCCGGTACCCGTGATGGTCACAACGGTGCCCACAGGTCCTGACGTAGGACTTATGCTCGTGATTGCAAGGTTTGTATCCGGCGCAGGTGTGCCCGTATCTACCTTCATCGGTCCTTGCGCAATCTGCAATGTGTGAGATCCACCAACGTTGTATGTCTGAACAATGGCGGTGTAGGACTCGAAGGTTATCGAAGAAACCGGGCTGACCACAGGATAGTAATTATTGTCAGCAGGCTTCACCGCATAGACCAGACACGTTCCAGCACTGGATGTAGTAATGGTGGTGCCATAGGTCGTGGACGCGATTGAACAATTTGTCGCTGTTCCACCAGTTACCAGCTTGAAGATCGTCTGCTTCGACGAGTTGCCGCCGTTGGTTGTCAGATATGTATTCTGGTTGGCCATGCCCACAACTCCGCTAGGAATAGTCAGCGCAGACTGATTAATTTTCTTCACGTGCAGCCCCGAAGCAGCAGCAACGTATTGCACCGCCACATAGTTGGACAACGGACGTGACGAAGCCAAGGTCAATGCCGACGGAGTCACCGTATAAATACCGGCGTTTATCGGTGCTTGCTTCGTCGACGTTAATGAGTTGACATCAAATGCCCGGATTGGACGCAGCGCGACCGTCGTTGCATTCTTGTTGTCGACTCCTGTCACTGCACCAGTTGACATGTTCAGTGTGTAGACCTGCGTGGTTCCGCTCTCGGTAGATGACCAGTAATGAGCGGTGGTATCCAAACCGAGCGTGGTTCGCTGACTCCACATTTGTGTAAGTTCAGCGGTCGATGGGACATACCAATCGGTGAAGCTATTGCCAGAGTAAGCGATCGCCTGTCGAATCGCGCCTGAAGGGCAGCCCGCGCCAGCAAGCAAGCTGTTGCTTGCGCCGTCACCGAGTCCGCTGAGGGTTGCCGATTCGGAGACGTTGGTGACAGAACACCATTGATACATGGTTCCGGTATCGGAGGTATTCCACGTAAATGGAGCAGCCTCGAAGTAACGACCCCATGTCTCAGTCTGGGTATCGACGTAGAAGACGATTCCGCCGCCAGGTCCTACCTGTCCGATGGAACACGTACCACCATTAGCGCAGGTCGATCCAGCGGAGTGCAATGGTGTGACCGGCGTTGTGACGCCAGTAATTGTGTCGCCGTTGACCAAACCTGTGACGGTATATGTCTCAGTCAAACCAAGGCTCATATTCGTAAATGAGGTAACGCTTGGCGATACGAACTGCGTAACGGTGATCGTGTCGGCAGGGCGAATCGTGATGGTCTCGTACGCGGTCGATGCGTTGTAGTAATTGCCTGCGGAGATGTTCGTCTGAACCACGCAACTACCGACTCCACCATTGGCCGTTACAACACCCGTATTGGTATCCACCGAGCAAATACTTGGTGAAGATGACGCGTAGGTCAGATTGCCGTCAACAAGTGGTGATGTGTAAGGCGCAGGCGTAGCAAATCGAACGATGACGATACCCGAACCACCAGCGCCGCCAACGCTCGGTCCACCGGTACCGCCGCCACCGCCAGAGCCAGTATTTGCCAAACCACTTCCAGGCGTGCCACCAGGAGCTGCACCGTTTCCGCCGCCACACTGACCTACGCCAGGAGCACTGGTGGTGTAGTTTTCGTGACCTGCATTTCCTGACGCACCGCCACCACCACCGGCATAGCAAACCGAAGTGCCATCTATAGTTTCGGTCAATCCGATTCCTCCGTCAGGTGTCGTTCCGCCAGTTCCACTTGGTGATCCACCAGAACCAGTAATGCCAACTCCACCGGCGCCGCCACCACCACCGGTCTCACGTGTGCCATCGCCGCAAACAGAGACCAAACATCCGGGTGCGCCGTTGTTTCCTTGTCCAGGCGTGCCGTAACCAGCATGCGTCTGGTAGCCGCCGCCAGTCGCAGTGTCATTTATCTGACTTCCCCAGTTCATTTCGTTGCCGCCACCGGAACCCACTTGTCCAGGCGCTGTACCTTGGCCGTACATGGATGCGGACCAAGTTGCATTGCTGCCAGTATTCAGATAATCCGAGCCGCCAGCACCGCCGCCGAGCGCAATTACAGTAGGACCGAAGTTAGAAGTTCCTCCATTTGCTGGAGCAACATTTC
>Ga0207956_1000252_pt1 | contig 15084 bp, 12 predicted proteins | sample CryBogCBE25Jul07_FD_184580 | JGI IMG/M metagenome (GOLD analysis project Ga0207956, IMG submission 184580) | Freshwater microbial communities from Crystal Bog, Wisconsin, USA - CBE25Jul07 (SPAdes) (version 2) | ecosystem: Environmental > Aquatic > Freshwater > Lake | place: Crystal Bog...
GGCGAAGACCGAAGAAGTTCTAAACGAGAAATTAATGGAGACTGTCGCACAGCAAGGATTTGCGGAGCCGCCACCAAGTAACGCACGCTCTTATACAAAATATTCAGATGAAATCCGCCCTTGGATTATTCAAACGTATCCTCGTTGGTCGGTAGACCAAATCATTTCTGAAACTACTCGCCTATGGAAAATGCAACAAGATAAGATAAAAGCGATTAAACAGGAAGTAGCACCACCGCCTCCACAAGTAAGCCGTGCACCTCCATCCTTTGACCGTCGTTCAACTGCCCCGCCACCTCAATCGGCTCCTACAGTTATACGCGGTCCACGTAGCACAGACCCTGTAATCGCCGTAAATACTACCGCTTCCGCTACAACTGCTACGACCTCCTCCACGACCCGTGGGGCTCGTGCCGCTGCCGCATCAGAAGCACTCGCGCGTACACCAAGAATGCCACCAGTTCCACCAGGACCACTACCTATTCGCGGACCCTCTGCCAATGGCGCTGCCCAAGAAATAGATTGGACGAAAGTCCTAACCGCATTACCAAAGTCGCTGCCGTCCAATAAAAATGAAAAACACGTTTTGGATGCTATTATGGGGGTTTGGAAGGCGGGTGAAGGGCAAAAAAATTGAAACTGTTTTGCGGTGTATAACATTTGTACCCTTCTCGCCATGTCCTCCCTCCTTGAACTTGCTATCGCACGTACCTCTAACTTCCAACGTCCCGTTGCTCAATTTACCATTGATTCTTTCACAATGATAGTTTTCTTCAATGATGAAGATAAGGGTTATTATATTGTAAATCCGGCTGATACCAATTCTTATACTCGTATTCCTGATACATTCACTATCGGTAATACGATTACTTGGTTCTATAATACATATTGTGCTCCGATGTTGAATCAGGAGCCAAATTATAATACTCCGTCATTCACTCTCCATAAGCGAGTTGGACGACGACTCTATCCTCTACGCAAATTGTCAAATTCAACCTGTATTCGTCTCCTTAAGGCAAAATGGCATGAATTGAGTCCCAATCCTGTTATTGGTAACCTGAGCTTCTAACAATAAGGATTTATAGTATGGCGGCGGTGGTCGTCGTCATCGGCGTTAAAAAAATGAACAACGTATAATACGTTGTTCTTTTTCCAATGCGGCGTATACAATATTCTGCCGCATATATAGGATTCGGAATGCCAAAGAGAAGTCGAAAAATGAATAGCCCTGTATCTGACAGTTGTCCTATCGGCGATGCCGGCGCACGCTGCTCGGTTTCGGGCAAAAACTACGAAATCAAGATTGCGAAAACTTGTAAAACGGTACGGTCGCCTTATTTAGAGATTCCGTTCAATACACAGCCTCTTGATACACTCGGCGGCTGTGGTGCCGATATTGATATAAAACTCAATTGGCGGACGGAGGGGGATATTGGTGTGGAGGCGAAACGCCCTACTCCCGATTGGATGCAGATGAAATTGGAAAAAAATAAGGAGGGCGTTTGGATCGGTGTAAGTGCCGGCAAAATTCCAGCCGCCTCCAAAACGATCTTTGAAACGATTATCGGTGCGGCGAATCTCTTTGGCGGCAAGACGCCCACGTTCCTAGAACGCCCTGTAACATATTCTGAATGGACGGACATTAAGAAATCCACACCTGAGTTCAAAGACTATTATATTCCTTGCGGCGCAAATACAATTTCGCAACTTTATAAAGCGAAGGGATGCCAATATATTCAGGTAGACGGAAAGGGACTCTACCATACTGGTGAAGATACGTGCGATTTTGGCGTTCCCTACTTTGAATGCCCGCAACGAATTCGTATTCGTCTCAAGGTTCATACCCGTAAAAACAAAAAGGGGAATATGTGCTTGTCTGTCATGGCGGCGGCACAACCTATAAAACTGAAAGAGTTGGTGGCGTCTAAGTTTAGTTTGGATGCGGCGGCGAAGTTGCCATCAAGCCTTGCGGCTGCTTCTTCTGCCGCCGCCCCGTCTCCTAAGGCAACATCACCAAAGACTGAAGCAGTGCCTAAAAAGAAAAAGACGGGTTCACCGTCGTCTGTGGTCTCTAACAATAATTTAGATGGATTGGCGGCGGGAATGGACAAAATGGCGATTTAGGGTTGTTGCTGCTGCTCCGCCTCGCGTATCATTTGTTGTACTGTTGGATTTTGGTCATAGATTAGATGAATATTATTCATGTATTCGCTTCGGATATCAGACCTGTCTCTATCTTGTTGATTCCACCAGTCTAGTGTCGTTTCAAATACAGGGCGTAAATCCCTCATTTCGTCATCAATATGACCACGGTCACTCCATTGAACTACCCAACGGTGTAGATTCTCCATCAGATTCTCAAAGTCGTCGGTAGGCGATTGACTATCTACGACCAGCATGTAAATACGGCGTAATTGTTGAACTACGCCTTGGAGCATGTGATTTGTACAGCTTTCATTTTGCTGTATAGCTATAAGGACACGGCGTAGCCCATAAATTATATTACGAGGAACTCGGGTGCTGACGGAATCAACCATTTTATCAAATGGTTCATTTCGGTTATATTTATTCATTTTTTTCAGCGGCGGCTGTGCTTGCGGGACTTACGGGACTTGCGGCTTCGGCGAGTACGACGGCGTCTAGCGCCGCCAATCTGCGCCTTCTGTTCCATTAATGCCGCTAGTTCGTCAAATTCGCCCTGTGACGCAACGCCATGCTCGGCAAAAAAGGTCGCCAATTCATCTATACCTTCGTCTTCGTGCATAGCACCATAGCTGCCCTGCGAATTGGAGGGCGCAGGAGGAAGTTGTGGGGCGCCCGCAGGAGGTGGTGCTACTGGCGCAGATGCCTGGAATGCTGCCGCAAATTGCGCTGCTGCCGCCTCCTTAAAGGCTGCCTCTAACTGCGCCTTTGGGACACCACCCATCGGATCGGGTAAAAAGCGAAAATAACGATGAACTGGTGCCTTTCGTAGAGGTTTACTAGATAATATCTCCTCAAATCCATTCGCAGGAGTCAAAACAGATAATTCCGCAGCGGCTCTAGGCTTACGAGTATCAACACTATAAATTTTCTGTTTGATGGTACGTTTCGACTTTCCATTTAAATTCATACCGTCCATTGGCTCACTCTACAGGTGGTGGAGGATAATTTTGCCGAGGTGGTAGAGCATTAAATGCGACCCTAGGTTCATCTTCTGGTGGTGGCGGTGGGGGTGGGGCTATGTAATTCAAATCAAATTCCGTTGTGGCAGGTGGGAGAGTATTTCGGCGGGACATAAATGGATGTATGAGTTGTCTGCTCGATGCTGATTGTTGGAAACCGTGAGGAACCTGTGATCCTATGGATGCCATCTTCGCCTTATCATAGGATAATCGGTTATTAATAGGTACAAATTTTGTACGCAATTTATCAAGATCCGGTTGACTTGGCTGCTTTGGTAGGTGAACATTTTCATGGAAATTTGCGGGACGTGCTGCTTGCTCGGGGTCGTAATACTGTTCATTCGTTGATGGTGGTGGTGGTGGCTTTGGTAAAGAGATTATTGTCATTGGCAAGGCGTTCTTCAACTGATTTATTGTTGTTGGTTGCGTAGGATCAAATGAGATACGACGGCGCTTACGTCTAGTCAAATAAATCGCAGTTCCAGCGACAATAACACCAAGTGCTGTGGCACCTACCGCAATTCCTACTGGTAACGCAATAGAGGGAGCGGTACTGGGTGCCGGTGTAGCAGATGGGGCAAGAGATGCGATTAAATTTGTGTAGGCGGATGAGAGAGGAAACCCATTTTGAAACTGTTGAGCATTAACTACGTTACCAGTGACTGTATAAGCGCCATTCGCCCAGGTTACACTATTCACTACTGCATTGCTGTAACCTGCCTGTGCGGCATAATTACTAACATATCCACGAATAAGTGTATCCGCATTTGCCTGTTGGGTACTTGGAATGCTTAGAGTAAAGGCAGTTGACATTGATGTAGATGGTGTTGGAGAGGCAGTTGTGCCTGCGGTTCCAGTAAATGTCATTGAATTGCTAGGTGTACGAGTATCCGTGGGTGTTTGAGATTCCGTACGAGTTAGTGTAGGAGTTTGAGAATCAGTGCGAGTATTTGTAATTGAACTTGTTAGAGAACCAGCTGCTCTTGAAGTAGTAGCAGATGCTGTTGCCCCAGGTGAGTGTGTTGCGGTATCAGTCGCAGTTCGTGAGGCGGTTATAGTATCTGTAGGAGAGGCAGTTGGTGCGGCACGACTGCGAGTTGCCGTTCCTGTAGCAGTGGGGGCGGCACGACTGCGTGTAGCAGTATCCGTAGCACTTGCTGACGCAGCGGCACGACTGCGGGTAGCAGTATCCGTAGCACTTGCTGACGCAGCAGCACGACTGCGAGTAGCGGTTCCTGTGGATGTGGCAGTGGCAGCGGCACGACTGCGGGTAGCGGTTCCTGTGGATGTGGCAGTGGCACCTGGACGGCTGCGGGTGGCAGTTCCTGTGGATGTGGCAGTGGCACCTGGACGGCTGCGGGTGGCAGTTCCTGTAGCTGTGGGGGCGGCACGACTACGTGTAGCAGTATCCGTAGCACTTGCTGAAGCAGCGGCACGGCTGCGAGTTGCCGTTCCTGTGGCTGTGGGGGCGGCACGACTGCGAGTTGCCGTTCCTGTAGCAGTGGCTGTGGCGCCTGGACGGCTGCGGGTAGCGGTATCCGTAGCACTTGCTGATGCAGCAGCACGGCTGCGTGTAGCAGTATCCGTAGCACTTGCTGATGCAGCAGCACGACTGCGTGTAGCGGTATCCGTAGCACTTGCTGTTGCAGCAGCACGACTGCGTGTAGCGGTATCCGTAGCACTTGCTGACGCAGCGGCACGGCTGCGGGTGGCAGTTCCTGTAGTAGTTGCTGTTGTAGTAGGGGCAGCACGGCTGCGGGTGGCAGTTCCTGTAGTAGTTGCTGTTGTAGTAGGGGCAGCACGGCTGCGGGTGGCAGTTCCTGTAGTAGTTGATGTTGTAGTAGGGGCAGCACGACTGCGTGTAGCGGTATCTGTGGCTGTGGCGGAGGCAGCGGCACGGCTGCGGGTGGCAGTTCCTGTATTAGTTGATGTTGTAGTAGGGGCAGCACGGCTGCGTGTAGCGGTATCTGTGGCTGTGGCGGAAGCAGCAGCACGGCTGCGGGTAGCAGTTCCTGTGGCGGTAGGAGACGTTAGGGCACGGGACCGAGTTGTAGTTCCTGTAACAGAAACTGCAGCACGTGTAGCCGTTCCACTTGCTGAAAGTCCCGCCACCGAACTTGGTGAAACAAGTGAGAGCGATGATCGTGTCGCACTCAGAGTTGCTGTTCCAGTACTCTGACCAGCAACAGTTAAGATGCTCGCAAATGCGAAAACCAATTTATACAGACTAAGCATATTTCATATACCTAACTTATAATCTTGTTTTTTCTTTAACCCCTGAACGATTTTTCAATTCTGTTTATTATATATTTGCCGGAATCTAAATTTTTTATTATATGATTTATATTATAAATAATTTTTTTTTAACATTCAATAAAAAATCCACTTATATACGGTACAATTTATTGACTCGGTGGCAGAATAATTATCTCCGATGACCCCTTCTTCCCGTTATCCATCCCATACGACCACGTCACTATTTGAATTCGGCAATCCTTATACAAATCACGAATATAAGGGCAGTCGTTATAACTAATCATCCAGTCGCGGCGTTGCTTAATAGCAACCGCAAAGGCGGCATGGTCAAATCCTTCATGCATATCACCATCCTTACCGTAAATGTAAGAACTGATGTAATACGGTGGGTCAGCATATATGATTGTATCAGTAGTTTCAGGATTTGCGGTTAGAAACTCCTTACAGTCAAGATTGGAGAAGGTAACATTCTCTAGATTTGTATGTATGAGAGTTTCAAGCGACGATTCATTGAGTCGTCCTGTAGAGGCTTCCTTCGAGAATCCACCACAGAATGTGGCGCCACTAAATGAGCAACGATTGATGATATAATAGGCGGCGGCAATCTCCAATGGGTCGGTCATGGTCTGTATAGTCGTTCGCAGTTCCATAAAGTACTCTTTTGTGATAGGCATTACACTTTCCACTGCCTCCCTAATATCCTCAGACGAGTCCTTTAGGGTTTGCCAAAAGGTATATAAAGGCTTAAATAAGTCATTGGCTCGGATTTGGTACTGTTTTGTAGTAAGATACAGTTCAAAGCTACCACCACCAAAGAAGGGAGACAAAAGTGTTCTCCGGTGCGGATAATGTTCGGTGAGATACTTTTCTAGAATAGAAATTGCGCGCGTTTTTCCGCCAGGATATCGCAACGGTGATTTATTTTTGGTTGACATCGTTAAAAATCACTTATGCGATGCGGTTTGGCTCAATTTTTAAAACCCTTATACTCAGCAGAAAAAATGCCCATCACCTTACCCAAGAGCGACAATGAGTACCTTCTAGACAACTTCTACGTTATCGCAGTGATGACAAACCCTGAGCGATTCAAGACCCGCCCACGCTTATTCAAGGAGTTTATGGCTCGTATGGATAAGTACGGCGCCAAACTCTACGTCGTAGAGGGTGCCTACGGCGACCGTGCCTTTGAGGTCACCGACGCAAGCAATCCTCGTCATATCCAGCTACGTACTGAGTCTGAACTATGGCATAAGGAGAACCTTATCAACATCGGCATTTCTCGACTACCTGCCAGTTGGGAGTATGTTGCGTGGGTCGATGGAGATATTGACTTTACGCACCCCAACTGGATGGAGGAGACCGTTCACGAACTTCAGCACCACCCCGTTGTCCAGATGTATGAGGACGCCGCCGATCTCGGTCCCAAGCATGAGATTCTCTCCGTCCACAAGAGCTTCGCCTACTGCTTTAAGAACGGCAACGACCGCTCTATGATGGTAAGCAAGCCCGCTGGCGTAACCGTCTCAACTGTTGATCTCTCAAACGTTGACTACTACGGTTACTACGGCAGCGGCGGCAAGGGTGCCTACTGGCATCCTGGTTACTGCTGGGCGGCAACTCGTCAAGCCATCAACACCCTTGGTGGTCTCTTTGACCTTGCCATCCTCGGTGCCGGTGACCACCATATGGCGTGCTGCCTCATCGGCGAAGGTGAGCGCTCTATCCCTAAGGGTGTCCATCCCAACTACCGTGCCGCCGTTCTCAACTGGCAGGAGCGTGCTCTCCGCCTCCACAAGAACATCGGCTATGTCAGCGGCTCTATTGTCCACTACTGGCACGGTAAGAAGACGGATCGTAAGTACAAGGGTCGCTGGGAAATTGCCGTTGATAACCAGTTTGACCCTCATACCCATATCCATAAGGACTGGCAGGGTCTATGGACGCTCTTCCCTGGTCACGAGGAGATGCGCGACCAGATTCGTACATATTTTCAGTCCCGTAACGAAGACAGCGTTGATAAGGTCTAAACCATTATATTAAATATATGTTCAAGATGCTTGAGCATTTTTATATCGTTTCGGTTATAACAAACCCTGAACGATATAAAACACGTGTGCGACTTTTCAAAGAGTTTATGAAACGTATAGATGCCTCAAAACTCTATATTGTAGAGGGCGTGTTAGGCGATTCTCCCTTTGAAGTGACCGACAAAAACAATCCCCAACATATTCAAATTCATCTAACCTCAGAATTATGGTACAAAGAAAATCTGATTAATATCGGTCTTTTAAACTTACCATCAGACTGGAAATATGTCGCATGGATTGATGGAGATATTGAATTTATCAATCGGACCTGGATGGAAGATACTGTCTATGAACTCCAGCATCATCCTGTCGTTCAACTATTTACAGATATAGTTGATCTCGGACCTAAGAATGAGGTTTTATCAGTTGACAAAGGATTCGGATATTGTTATAGACATCGTGATATTTATTGGAGTGAGTTTAGTAAGAAAACAAATGAGCCAAAACCATATAGAACTTGGCATCCAGGATACGGTTGGGCAGCGACCCGTGAGGCAATTGACACACTTGGAGGGCTTTTTGATAAGGCGATCGTTGGAGGAGCCGATAGTGTTATGGCACGCTCATTTATCGGCGAGGTTGCCGATTATATTCCTGAGCGTGTTCATCCAACTTACCGTAAATGTATTCTTGAATGGCAAGAACGTGCCTGTGCTCTCCAACAAAATATTGGGTATGTAGCGGGGACGATTCTACATTATTGGCACGGGCGGAAGGCGGATAGGGGCTACAAAACCCGTTTGGATATTCTGGTAGATACGCAATTTGACCCTGAGGTGGCGATAAGTAGGGACGCTTGCGGAGCGTGGGTGTTGGCGGCGGACCAGCGCGCTCTGCGTGACCTGCTCCGCAACTATTTCCAGAGGCGCAATGAGGATAGCGTGGAGGTCTAGGTCTAAAAAAATTGACTTAGGGGTGCCTGGATTTCAAACAAGGTACTGAAGAAGATGGAGTTCGTACCTAAGGATGTTGTGCTCTTTCGTTCATCGGTAGAGGCTCTAAAAGAGTTTCTACCGATTGCCTCCCTTCGCATCGGCGCCGATGGTATTCGCATCAGCGGTATGGATGCCTCGCATGTTGGGTTCGTTGATTATTTGCTGGCGGCGGCGGACTGTACAAAGGCTACTGTTGGTCATCCGCTCATTGTTAGTGTCAACATGGCGGTATTGGCGCGGGTGATGTCCCCTATCGGTGCGGGGGATAGTGTGACGCTGATTTACAAGGCGGATAAGTTTATTGTAGAGTGCTATAATGTAAAGATGTCCAAGAAGGCGGTATACGATGTTCCTACACTAGATATTGACGGTGACGCTGCCGAATTGCCTGCTATGAACTACGCCGCTAATGTGACGCTCAAAACTGCCGATATCTTGGCGGTCGTCAAGGAAATCGCACACTTCGGCGATACGCTCGGTGTAGTTCTGAACGAGGATGGACTCCACTTATCGACGGTGGGTGATAGCGGCGCTGTCAAGCAGACGCTTGAGAATACCGAAGACCGTGAGATGGAGCTGACGGGCGATTCCGTTGAGGCACGCTTCGGTATGAAGTATGTTGGAATGATTATTAAGGGCGGTTCGGCGCTGTCGCCGGTCACACAACTGGAATTTGACCCTGCCAATCCACTCCGTGCCACCTTCCGTTTTGGGGCTGGTAGCCATTTCATTGCGTATCTGGCACCGAAGGTGGCGGAAGACTGAGAATTCGGCATAAGGTCTCCTTGACTCCTTCTTGAAGCAGCCCTTTCGCGGGCTCGCTGACCCATACAAAGTTTTTTAGATGCGGCGTCATATTTATATCATCTACCGCCACCCAAGTTATAATTGGAACGTTTGCTTCGTTAAGCCATATATTTATTTCCGCTGCTCTTTGTTGTGGATATAATTTCCATATATACTGGCGTGTTTTCGGTGTATAAGCAATTGGCTGCTTACGGATTCCTTGTTGTTTATAAAATTCACGCATTTCGTCTAGCGAAACCCAGTACTTCCAATCGGACGAAATGACAATTTCTATACTAGAATCGGATTCTAGAATAGAATTTAAGATGGCGACTGCTTCTTTATTAAAATCATCTAACTTGCCAGGATGCGGGTGGAGTTTTGTATACATTACACCCTGATGGTCTAGAAAAAGTATCTTCACTGCTTCAGACATTCTAATCTATTTATATACTGGATAGTTTCTTCAACTGATATTTGTTGCTCTGCTAGACGGAGACCCTCGTAGTACTTGGTCGGCACCGAATTGTACTCCGCGCTGGGGATTGCGGCTCTTTCGGACTTAATAAATGTCATATCGGTGATTGGATATATGTTATTATAGCGGCACGATGTGAGTATTCCGTTCGCAAATAAGTTTATATGTTTTTTGGTGATTATATTGTAATACTCGGTCTGCTCTTGGATAACGGTTTTATTGAGGAGCGTTACGTCTTTGTTTACGACGTGATACGAGGTGGTTCCAACGGGTGTGTCGTCGGTCATTGGGTAAGTAAATTTACCCGCTTCCTTATTAAAAATACGATGTTGATGAATGGTCTTCAACTGTGTGCCATTGTTGAATTCTAATAGATTGTATTGGTCGGCGACTTCCGCCTTCTTAATCCATAACGGCGGTGCTGTGGCTAGGCAGCCATTATCAAAGTCCCAAACCAAAAGACTGTCATTGTATGTAATCTCTTCAATCGGTTTTTCAGTGCGGTCCGCTAACATGATTAGGGTACCCTTAGCGAGACATATCGGGTAGGGAGTGACTGGGTTTGATGGCGCTGAAGGGAGCGAACTGCCGCTAATATTGGTAGCGACTATTGTAAATGTATATGTGACATTCGCCATCAAAGAACCCATAGAATAATTCGCAGGAGAAGAACTTGCGGTTAATGTTATATTGCCAGGGTCTGATGTTATTGTATACGAGGTAATTGCTGAGCCACCGTCATTTACCGGTGGCGTCCATGTTAAAAATGCGAATTGTGCTCCTGCTGTGGCAGTTAATCCTGTAGGCGCGCCTGGAACTTTATAGGTCGCATTTGTTGAATTATAGTTCGCGGTGATTTGAGCTTGTGTAAGCGGGGTTCCATAAATACGAACCTCACCGATTTCACCGGTCATATACGAATTTGTGCTTGTGTCCCAGCATATACCAATCTTATACGGTAAGTTTCCGCTTGCGTTTATGGAAGCACCACCTGGAGTCGTTGATCCTGAAAGTGTACCGTTTACATATGTAATTATTGTTGTTCCGTCCCATGTAACTTGTATATTTGTCCATACATTATCGGTTAACGTTGTTCCACTTCCTTGGTAGAATTCACCGCCATCAAAGAATCCTGGTTTTAATGCGAGAGATGGCGGTGAGAAAAATCCTAACAACATATTACTATTTCCTCCATCGTTACCCGCAGTTACAATACAAGGATAAACACTGCCAGATGTGCCCGTATTTTTATACCATACACTCATTGTCCATACTGAACCTGCGTTTATATCTGGAAACGACCAGTAAGTTGCGCCGTCTAAAATAATACCATTACCTGCTCCATTCTTTGCTATTGAACCTGTTATAATAGTAGCGTCTCTACCGTATCCACTTTGGTCCAGCCATTGACCAGATCCACTGTAGGAGACCGCCTGTAATAAGACTAAAGGTGCTGGTCCTATATTATAGGTTGCTACAGTATTATTGTAATCTCTTGTAATCTGTGTTTGATTGAGAGCAAAGTTATAAATACGAACCTCGCCAATCTCACCTGTAACAAAATAATTCGTATCTTGATAGCCACGTCCAATGTAGTAAATCTGTCCTAAATTTAATGATGTTTGTGCTGATACAACTGAACTTTGAAGAACTCCGTTTATATAGGTATTTATATTGGTATTGTCCCATGTGATTTGGTAGTAATTCCATCCTCCGTTATTGATTAGAAATTGAGTTCCATTATGAATATTAGTATAAGTTAAAAATCCTCCTAAAAAGTTATTGCTTCCATTGTTTTGAATATACAAATTAACCATACCTCCGCCATAATTGCTAAAACTTTGTGTAACAATACAACCGTTTGTCTCTGCCGGCGCAGTATTTTTATACCATACACTGACAGTCCAATGTTGATTAGCGGCAATATCAGGAAAACTCCAGTAACTTGAACCGTTAAGAACTATACCGTTTCCGGTGGTATTCTTAGCCGATGTTCCTGTAACAAGTGTAGCATTATTTCCGTTTCCGCTCTGGTCTAACCATGGTCCAGAACCGCTATATGAATAGGCTTGTAATAATATCTGTGCTGGTATTCTTGGTGTTACAGTAACTGTTGACGAAGCGGTACTTATACCGTTCACATTTACAGCCTTTAATTTTATACTATATGATATTCCATCCGTTAGACCACTAATTGTAACAGGACTGGTTGATTGGGTGGGACTGAAGGCTGTAAACGTTGTACCGCCATCTGTTGAGTAGAGGTAGTTCGTAATCGCCGACCCATGCGCCGCACCTGGCGTGAAACTAATTGATGCCGTAGTATCACCTGGGCTTCCTGACAAGTCTGTAGGGGGGGCGGGTGCGCCTGGTGTGACGGTGACCGACGCCGATGCTTGACCAAATCCTACGCTGTTCTGACCTTCCAATTTGATATTATAGGCTGTTCCATTGGTGAGTCCACTAATGGTCACTGGGCTACTCGTTTGCGATGGGCTAAATGGAATAAAGGTCATACCACCGTTGAGGGAATATGCGTAATTTGTAACTGCGCTGCCGTTGTCACTGCTCGGTGTAAACGAAATGAGGACGGTACCATTACCTGAACTGGCTACTAGATTTGTAGGCGCCGTCGGTGTACCTGGTGTCACATAAAGAGTTGCGGTCGCCGGTCCCGTGCCCCTACCATTCGTCGCCGACAGTTGAACCGCATATAAGGTGCCATTGGTGAGTCCACTAATGGTAATGGGACTGGTCGTTTGCGCGGGGCTAAACGGCGAAAATGTAGCACCGCCGTCCAGCGAATAGTTGTAATTCGTAATCGCCGACCCGTTATTTGACCCTGGCGTAAAGGTAATGACCGCCGTCGTGTTTCCAGGCTCTATATCAAGATTTGTTGGAGGTGCAGGAACTCCAGGAATAACGGTCACCGTTGAGGAAGCCGGTCCTGTACCAATGCCATTTATTGCTTTAATTTTAATACTATATGTGGTTCCGTCCGTAAGCCCTGTAATATTCAGCGGACTTTTAAATTGTGCCGGACCGAAAAGTGAAAATGTGGCTCCATTATCAATAGAGTACGAGAAGTTAATGAGTGGATTGCCGCCATCCGATAGTAGTGTATAATAAATGTAAGCGTTACCACCTCCAGGTATCGCATACACATTTATAGGCATGCCTGGAACCGTGGCGTTTCCAGAACAACAACAATTCGACCCACAGGAGCAGATTTTCTTATTGCTAGACATAAACTGAAACGGTGATGTTGTTGGATAATAACAGACAAGATTATATCTGAGTAAAATAAGATCCGCTTCACAGCCGGTAATTGTATTCATCGATAAGGGTATAAGGGATCCTAACAAAAAATACAGGGCGTTACGGGTAGCACCCACTGCTACTTGGCTATATGCTCCAGCGCTTGCTGTAGGAAGCAATGCGGTAGATGCCGGTGCCTGAGAAAACGCTAACGGCATATTATTGTAACCCGCATTATCAAATACATTGTTACCGGTTGCTGAATCAAGTTTAAATACAAATATACTTGAGTCGCCGGATGTTGGAATATCATCGTATGTTTGTAACGAAATGACAACATTCGGTATATCGTAGGCGCTGAGATAACGGTCGGCATTAATATAGGGGAGACCTGCGTCTACATACGTATAAGGAGCACGGTTGAATTGTTCGCCCTGTTGTACCCACGGCGTATAACCGGTGGGCGTGACCTTGGCGACGACAAGGTCGTGCGCTGAACCCGTTGAATAATTACCTGCGACCGATCCCGTAGTAAGAAATGCAATATATACATTTGTACCATCACAGGTAATACTTGGGCTGGAAGATATGCCTGGTGCCGCCGTTTGAATTGTACCATTCTGGCTGAGCACCCATTGCCGGCTATACGATGCGAGTTTATTCGCAGGGGTCAGCGTAGTTTGAAACTTGACCATTTCTATTTGCTGCCCTGTGACAACAGCACCCCCTTGGACTGTTGCGGTTGTTTCATATGCTACATATACACCACCATAAAGGTCGGCGGTCACCACGGGATTTGTATTTGAGCCTGTACTATTGATTTTTTGTTGGCATTCCAGCCATAGTTGGGTACCATCTAACGTAAAACATGACAGGGCGACTGTTGGGTCGCCTACAGGAGTATAACATAGAATATCACCGTTTGTTTGATAGGTAATATAGAGCAGACCGGTATTTGTATCAATGGCAAGTTGGGGCACCGTTTCATTATAAACCGAATTAAGACGTGCGTTTTGTATTACCCACGCAACCGTCTGTTTTGTATTTGAATAATTAATACGTGCTAATACAATATCATCCGTTCCTTCTACATCCAAATCTGGATAGAGTGGCGGACACCAGCGTGGCGTTGATACCATGTTGTAACATTTGGATACAGCAGCCGGAGTGACGAACGCAATATATAAATCATTATTCTTTCCTACAACAAGGCTGACCTGTTGTTGGTTTGCGGTGACAATTAATTCAGGGAAAAACTTATACCATAACAAGTTGCCATTGATATCTGCGCTTCCAACAACGACGTTATTATATGTCCAATACGACGAAGGTATAGTAGGCGAAGCGGTCGGATTTTGCCCTTGAACGACTGCCGCAAAATATGTATTTTCCTGTGAGTCTACAGCAAGTGATGGATTGCCTATAACACTGCCGGATGTGCCTGAATAATAGGCAAAACTAATACTCGGCTCCAAATTCCAGTTGTAGAGCGGATACGTGCTCATTCTGCTAAGGACCGCTGATATAAATGCTTGTAAACGGCGTGAGTGTTGAGAAGTCCGTGGTTACTGTGTAACCGATGGACTGAACATAGGAGAGCCATAGGGGGAGAGACCGCCAGGTGACGGCATTCCATGATGGCGATTGGTAACAGCATTGTTGTGAGAATCCCGCGGGCGGCGGCAAAATACGTTGAAAGTTATTCCCCTCATACCAATATGCGGGGTCATCGTATTGACGAGTACTACATTGCGTTTGAAACGTATTGGGCGGAGGCTGTCTATCAATAGCATAAACAGTCTGTGCCTGAAAGCATCCTCCTTGACTCCAAAGCTGTGGGAAGATGCGATATATATTAGACATGGTCTCTTGGGCTGGGTTAAGACTTTTTCCAAGGCGGGCATACAAGAGCATTGTGCGAGCTGGGCTGATACAAATTTGGTGGCACAACAATCGTACGGTCATACTTTGTAGGATTGAAGAAAAGACGTGCCGAACGGTTCCACGCCTCTTGATCATCCTCATTACGACATCCCGCCTGCTTTACGACACGAGTGAGTAGCGGAGAGAGAGTTGAACTATCACCTAAGTATACACCTGGTACATCACGGGTGCTCATT
>Ga0207956_1000261_pt1 | contig 14773 bp, 14 predicted proteins | sample CryBogCBE25Jul07_FD_184580 | JGI IMG/M metagenome (GOLD analysis project Ga0207956, IMG submission 184580) | Freshwater microbial communities from Crystal Bog, Wisconsin, USA - CBE25Jul07 (SPAdes) (version 2) | ecosystem: Environmental > Aquatic > Freshwater > Lake | place: Crystal Bog...
TATGGACAACTGTGGAACTTGCCTAAGCCGCCCTCCGGGTCTCTCTGATTTCGCGAACCATTTACCACCGTTTAAGATAAATCCCTTCTGTGTCAAATAGGTCATTTGAGAATTTGTTAAACCACCCGGGGCGGAGCCTGTATTTGTTCGCAGCCTCTTCGACATTAACATAGTGTCAGATAAAAAAATCAGCCTCTGTATATTTAACAATGGCGTCCCGTGCTAATATTCAGAAGCTGGTCGATCGCGTGAACAATATCAAGGCTGAGCTCAAGGAGGCGAATTCGGACCTCAAGGATGCTCTCGAGGAGACGTCTCTCTACCAGGCTATTCTGTCGGCTACTATGGAGCAGTCGACCGATACCGTGAAGGTGCCCGAGAAGGCCGCAGCGGCCCAGGCCCTCAAGGTGACCCTGGCGGTATATACAAAGAAGGACGAGGCTGATTCTTAAAATTTGTGTCTTGTCAAAGTCAACATACTCAAAGAGGATGTTTATGTAAATTACAAAATGTCTTCCTTCTCTTGGGATCGCGAACTTCTTTGCCTCTCCAATGAGTCGGGTGAACAGGTTCACAAATGGACCTACTCGGCTTTCGAGAAGTTCTTGAACGAGTCGATCACGCCATCTATGTATAATTACATGGCCTCATATGTAATGTCTAATATGTCCGAAGAAATGATGGACGCCTTTCACGAGTATGATCATGATCTTCTGGATTCAGAAGCGGTCGACTCTTATTTTGACCAGCCGATCCTCGACAAAATCGAGATGCATCAACAAGAGCTAGAAAATCTTGAAAAACACAGACAGAACCTGGTGATTCGCAAGTATGCAGCGGAGCAGTCCGATATTTTCGATTCAGTGAGTCCTGAATGGAATGACATCATCCATAAGTTCTCGCGGGAAATTGATTTCATCGAGACTCAAATTCACGAGGAGCAGCAGTGGAGAGGAGGGCACGAAAGGGGCGCGGAGGATTAATTTTGTTTGTAAATTGTAATGGAGCCAAGTTTAAATGTCAAGCGTCTCTTTGGTCTCAATAGGGGGTTCGAATGGCCGCGTGTAAATAGAGGAAATGCTATAGAACGCGTCCAAAAAATATTAGAAAATACTCACGTCGCAGGAATACCTAACCACTGGCCCAGGATTTATTATGGCCAGACTCGAGCAAATCTAAATGAAAATAGGACATTTAGGAACAAAAATGTCCACAATCTTCCTTTCGACGGAGTGTATCTTTATCTCATAGAGTATGATCCCGCGACGAATAGATACCATAAGATTTTTGTCAGGGTTTTGAATAAGCTCGAGTCGGGCTCTCGGCACTTTCAAATGCCAAGTTTACACCCCGGGCGGGTTATTGTGGCCGCGGGAGAGCTTTCCAAACAGGGTCCTATTGTCTTTTTTAATTTAGAAAGTGGAACTTATACACGGAACCTTATGAAGAAAACTGTCGGACGTGGGATGACCCACGGTCAATATATAGAGCTCGTAAAGAACGCTTTACGGACCGGGAATTATACACCCGAAATTTTAATTCCAAATATAAAAGCGTCTCTGACGAATCTCCTCAAACGTGGTAACCTAAGTTTCTATTATGGAAATGCTTCTGAAAAATCACGCCAAAGGGTAATGCGTGAGCTGACTGCCGCAGGTCTTACAACAAATAGTGCCCGCAATTTAATTTCTAAATTGATTGAAAAAACAAGTCCTGTAAGTGTTAAGAGATCACGGTCCTCTCCTTCACCACTAAAAAATGCAGCGAACGCTCCACAGCCGCATCGGCGAAGTTTACGACAGGCTCAACGCGTTTGAGGAGCGACTGTTCACAATGGATTTAATGAGAGGTGTTCACATAGAATTCTGGGAAGAGGTCGATGAGCTCGATACTCAGTCTCTCAGTAATATTGAAATTACTATAAATGATGCGTTTGACGAAATTCGCTGGGTATATCAGACAGTTCCCGAAGTTCTTGAGATTCTTGATGAGAGTTGTCTTGTGGTTCAGAATATAGTATGGGCCGGAATGAATATTCCCTATCCGAGAGATCCTTATTTTCATGCGCAACGAATTGCGACGAATGCCTTGAGGGCATGGGGAGATATTTATACTGAAAAAATCGTGGATAAAATGCTCGAGGTCGGAAACAGAATCGAGAGTCTTCAGCGAAACTGGCGCGAGTGCATATCGAACCCAAGTTACGAGGCGTGCCGGCGCCGACTTCACTTCGAGTTCACCACTAATCAGGCAGACTTAGAGGCTGCGTGCGCGTTTACAAACAGTAAATGACGACCAGCATAGCTATTAAGATTGATCGAACTGTATATGTAATTGATCCGACCCAAATTCGTTGGTTTGAGTATAATGAACGCTATAGTGATCTCACGTTGTTCTATCACAATGGGGCCCTGGAGACGATCCGGCACGAAAAGGCCCGGCACCTATACAACGACCTTATGCTCCAGTTTAATATTCTGGATGTAAAAGAATATTAGATAATACTAGAAATGACCATAATAGAATCAGTAGCTTGTGATGGCGACCTCGTGACAATAAGCGCCACTAGGCTCGCGATTAAGAATAATGATCCTATAGATGATTTTCTGCATGTTATTATAGTAATTTCGAATCCTTGTCAATATAAAAGGCGATTTCAATTGGCCAGAGAATTTATAAAAAGAATTGAAATTGAGGAAAATGTAAAACTTTATATAGTCGAATTGGCTTACGGATCCCAGGCATTCCATGTGACACGAGAGGGCCACCCTAGGCATCTGCAAATACGGACCGATTGCGCGCCCTTGTGGCACAAGGAAAATATGATAAATATCGGAGTTCAGAAGCTCCTTCCCGAGAACTGGAAGGCAATGGCGTGGATCGATGCCGATATAGAGTTTGAATCTCATACGTGGGCAATGGACACCCTGAAAATTCTAAACGGTCACAAAGACATTATACAGTTATTTAGTCACGCGATCGATATGAATTTTAAACAAGAAATGATGAGCGTGTTTAGCGCTTTTGGTTTTAACTATGAAAAAGGTCTCACGTGGGGCCGAACATTTTGGCATCCAGGATTCGCATGGGCAATTACTCGAAAGGCTTATGATAAAATAGGTGGCCTCTATGAAAACAGTATATTGGGCGCCGGAGATCACAACATGGCCCTGTGTCTCATAGGTCTTGGATTGAACAGTCTGAATGGCAACACGACCGATGCATATAAAGAGGATGTCCTAAACTTTCAGGACAGAGCCAGAGGTCTCAGACTTGGGTATACTCCCGGAATTATCAGGCACTTTTTCCATGGTAAAAAGATTAATCGACGGTATGGAGACCGTTGGCAGATTCTTATAAAGTTCGCCTATGACCCCAGTAGACACATAACTCGCGGACGAGACGGTCTCATTTGCCCGACTACCAATTGTCCATCTAAATTGCTGGATGAAATTATGGAATACTTCAGGGGGCGCGATGAGGATGAAACAGGCTAAATTTTTTTCTTGGTATATACCAAAATGGCTGGTGGTCTTATGCAGTTGGTTGCTTACGGTGCTCAGGATGTGTATCTCACGGGTCAGCCCAAGGTGACCTTTTTCCAGGCGGTCTACAAGCGCTATACGAACTTTGCGATGGAGGCTATTCAGCAGACCGTGAACGGTTCCGCCACCAGCGGCTCCCGCGTGTCCGTGACCATCGCCCGCAACGGCGACCTGGTCGGTGACATGTGGCTGCAGCTCCAGCCCAACTCTGCGGCTATGCCCTCTATGTATTCCAACAACACTCTGCTGGACGGATCTTGGCTGGCCGAGCGCGCCATCTCGGCAGTGGAGCTGACCATCGGTGGCCAGCGCATCGACAAGCACTACCAGACCTGGTTCCGCCTTTACGCCGAGGTCTTCCTGGGAGAGTCCCAGAAGATTGCCTATGGCAAGATGGCTTCCGTGGGTAATCCGACATACGATGCCAACACTTCGGTTGTTTTCCTTCCCCTGATCTTCTTCTTCAACCGCAACCCCGGTCTCTTCCTACCCCTGATTGCTCTGCAGTATCACGAGGTCCGCCTCGATTTCGACCTGGCGGCTGGTTCCACGACGGGTTACTCCAACTGGTTCGGCACCAACCCCATCCAGGTATGGGCCAACTACGTCTACCTGGACACCGAGGAGCGTCGCCGCTTCGCCCAGAAGGGTCACGAGTATCTGATTGAGCAGGTTCAGCACACGGGTGGCGACTCGATGACCACATCGGCCACCACTTCCAGTGCTCAGACCGTCCGCCTGACCCTGAATCACCCAGTCAAGGAGCTCATCTGGTGCTACCAGTCTCCCCTGAGCAGTGATGTGAACGGTCTCTGGAATTTCAGCCAGAACGTGTCGAGCGTAAACGTTACCTCATCGGCAGATCCGGGAATTTCGGCTTCCTTAACCGCCGAGCCGGTTCCGGGATACTTCCCGCTGCCTCACGCCGTGGGTGCTCCCCGCCTCATTTATGGCGCGGACCCCACCATCGGCAGCATTTACATGGTGGAGGAGGGCCTGTCGGGCGCGCCGGGCGCCACGCAGGGTGCCCGCTTGTCCGCTGGACCCCTCTCCACCTTCAAGCTCATTCTCAACGGCCAGGACCGGTTCGCAGTCCAGAACGCCAAGTATTTCAACCAGTATCAGCCATTCAAGTATCACAGCGGCACCCCTTACCCGGGTATCTACGTCTACTCCTTCGCCCTCAAGCCCGAGGAGCACCAGCCCAGCGGCACCTGCAACTTCTCTCGCATTGATAATGCCCAGGTTTCCGCCGTCCTCAAGGCTTATCCTGACACTGCAACCCGGTCTACCCTCAACCAGAAGCTCTACGCAGTCAACTACAACATTCTGCGTATCCAGAGCGGAATGGGTGGCCTGGCCTTCTCCAACTAAAAAAATGTGTAGTGCACTGGCCAAATTGGCCCTAAAATTCTTAAAATAAATTGAACCCAGAATGGCTGTTCAGAGTCACGGCTTTACCTGGGAAAAAGACATTCTCCGAAGCGTCTATGGCGCTACAGAGACTGAGCTCGAATCAATTGGCTATACGGCCTCTAAAGACTTTCCGGGAAGCTTTAATAAGCTCGATCCCGGTGTGGACTTGTCGATAAAGACAACAAAGACACCTGATGTTGTCTGCATGGCGGATGCTCTGCGTGTGTTTGAATCTTGTGGGCCCGGCGACCCTTTTCACTTGGTTGTTGTTACTTATAATCAGTCGAGTCCGACTACAAAAACACTCGCATCAATAGTCGAGATAGACTTGACAGATTCACGTGAATACCTGTTCGGTTCTGTTACTTACGAAGACATAAGAGAACTGAATAATTTGATCAAGGCTGTTCCGAGCGGTCGGAGAAAGACCGCAGAAGAGTCGAAAGCCATCAAAGAATTTAATTTTAAAATTAAAAATAAAACGGGTGCAATAATTTTGAATCCAAAAATAGATAGCAAGAGTCAGCGGCGACTTCAGTGCTCGTTCAACAGGTTTAGAAAATTCGTGGATGAGAACCCCACTAGAATAATCGCACAGAGTCTTGATGGAAATTTTCGGACGGGTCAAATTCAAGAAACCATAGTCTCAAGTCCTAGAGTGTTAAAAGAAAAACGCCCTTGAATAATAGAATGGTCCTCCCTCGTAACATTTCTCAGATTCGGTATATCGAGTATCTCTACTCCAAGGCCCCTATAGTGATAGGAACGGGTCCGGCTGGAACTGGAAAGACGCTTCTGGCCTGTCATTCGGGCGCAAAGGCTTTGATCAAGGGGAACGTCTCCAAGCTCGTGTTGACGCGTCCGGCGGTGAGTGTCGATGAGCAGCACGGATTTCTTCCTGGAAGTATGGAGAAGAAGATGGATCCTTGGACCCGTCCGATGTTCGATGCGCTCCACCGTTATATCAGCCCAAAACAGGTAAAGGAAATGATGACTCTTCAAAAAATTGAAATATGTCCATTGGCTTATATGCGCGGCCGGACATTTGATAATGCCTGGATCATAGGAGACGAGATGCAGAATTCCACGCCGTCTCAAATGAAGATGCTTTTGACCCGAATCGGGAACGATTCTAAAATGGTCGTGACTGGAGATGTGAATCAGCACGATCGTGGATTTGAAAATAACGGACTCTCCGATCTTATTTCACGAATTCGTCCATCCGAGAATATTCTTCATCTGGATTTTACAAATGACGATATTTTAAGAAGTGAAGTTATTAAGGAAATTCTGGAGTTATATTTGTAAATATGCTGCAAGTGGGCGGCCTACTGGAGACCCGAGTCCTGTAACCATACTATACCCACCTAAATAAGAGCAGATATATTGGCCGTTTCCAGTTGGATCATTTGTTCCGCTATTTATTGGTCGAAATGAATTCGTAACAGAATTTGCGGCCAAATAAATATCATTTAAAATTCCATATTGGCTGACATATAAAGTTTTATTGGTAAAGAACCAACTGAGATATGCAGAAAATGCGGGTGCGACACATGACGTCCCACCATAATAATCTATTATTCCAAATAAAACAATCATCCATGGACTTGCGTCGGGGTCGGCAGTCATCGAAATGTCAGGAACTTGGCGAAACCCAATCCCTCCTTGATAAGATGGCGACGGATAAACATTACTGTATCCACCGCCCGAACCGCTCCATCCGCTCTCTCCCGTTATTATTTCACCCGTGGCATCGAATACTAGAGACGTTCCTCCACACGCTATAGAATATGGACTACTGGCCGGAAAATTCACCGATAGGCGATCATCATCCCCACCAGATGATGCGTAAAAAGGTCGCGAACCAGTGTCCCCTGACGCCGCCAACATGGCCGTTCCGTTAGACACGACTCTAGAGAGAGTTTTATCTAAAGATACCAGAATATTGTCACTAAGCGCAAGTTCTGGTATTCCCCAAGAGCATGATACAATGTGGTTATTTATATCAGCCCGAGCCAGAGCCATAATAAATCCATCATATGAATATTTTCCCATATAAATAGTAATTATTGCGTTAGGGGGTGCGTTAGTCATTATTAACTGAAGATCGAGTGTATTTTCACCACATGCGTTATATCCAAACGGATCAACTATAGGGTCCGGAATGACATTTGGTTGATAATTTGAACCAGGTAAGATGACGCATGTAGGTTCTTTATAGGGATCTTTACGTCCAGAGAGCGCCCAGGCAGCCTGGAGATCCGAGCTCCAATACGAGCCTCCAAGAGATACTATACCTATTCGTGGCGGGACTACAGGTGCGTTATCTGTAGGTATCTGATAATAATTTCCATAAAAAAAGTTAATCGGCTTATTAGATATAAAATCATTTGGTTTAAAGGTTGATTGAGTGAAATTTGTTTTAAAATTAGAAACGGGGTCTGTGAACCCAATATCACTGTGAATCTTGGCCATTGTTTTCATAATTCCGGGTGCATTTTTCATAATCATCGTGTTAGGATCTTTGTATTCTATTTTAAGAGTCTTGCTGTAAGAACTTAATGCCGTTTCGGCAGCCGCCTTGGCCTTGTCACGGGTTTCGGGATCTTTATACCTGAATGTGAACATATTACTATAGGCTTTTAATTTCTTTTAGGGCTCCTTCCTGCAGTATTTACTATTTAAAGTAGTGCTCCTTTAATCTGTTAGATGTGTGGCATATTCGCAACTACCTGGGCATCAGTTCCCGACCCGAAAGCCCTAAACCACAGAGGGCCCGATTCTTATACACATCAACGGGTCGACAATGTAGAGCTCGTGTTCTGGCGTCTGGCAATAAACGGTATAGTTTGTGGAGAACAGCCATTTCATCACAAGGAAAAGTTTCTGATTGCAAATGCCGAGATCTACAATCACGTTGAACTTGGCGGAACTCCAGGTAATTCAGATTGTGAAATAATATTGCCACTGGTCGAAAAGTTTGGTCTAATGAAAACATGCCAAATGATCAGCGGAGACTTTGCTTTTGTGATTACTGACGGAACTAATATATGGGCCGCACGAGATCGTGTCGGTGTCCGCCCGCTCTACTATTGTCGTAGTCTGGGAGGAATATCTTTCGGATCTGAAATGAAGGCACTTGTTCATATTGGTGAAAAAATTGAAATATTTCCACCCGGACACATTTATGATTCTGAATTGGATAAATTCATATACTGGCCGACAAATTCTGAAGAATACTGGTATGGTAAACCGACCGAGATTATAAAAACGTTGTTGACCGAAGCGGTCCAGAAGCGAGTAAGCAATTCTGAGCGTCCCGTTGGTTTTTTTTTGAGTGGAGGCCTCGATTCGTCTATAGTCGCGGCAGTTGGAAAAGAGATTATTGGGCCAGGAATTAAAACATTTGCGATCGGAATTGAAGGTTCGCCAGATCTTTTGGCCGCTCGTAAGATGGCCGACTTTCTAGGGTCCGACCATACAGAGGTTCTTTTTACAGTCCAGGAAGGTCTTGACGTCCTTGAAAAGGTCATATGGACTCTGGAAACCTTCGACACGACTACAGTTCGCGCATCTGTTCCTATGTATCTCTTGAGTAAGTATATCAAGGAGAGGACGGATATTCGGGTTGTTCTGAGCGGTGAAGGTTCTGACGAGCTTTTTGGAGGATACCTTTATTTTCACGGAGCCCCGAGTAAAAGTGCGTTCGTGACCGAGACTATGAGACTCGTCCAAGATGTTCACATGTTTGACGTCCTCAGGGCCGACCGGACCACGGCCGCCCACGGACTCGAGCTTCGCGTTCCCTTTTTTGATCGGGATTTCATCGATTATGTAATGTCCGGATTCAATTCTGAATTAAAATTGCCAAAGGATGGCCTCGAGAAATATATACTCAGGGGGGCTTTTTCAGATTTGTTACCACCCGAGATTGCGTGGCGCCAGAAGAACGGAATGAGCGACGCGGTTGGCTACTCTTGGGTCGACGCCCTCAGAACACAAGGTGAAGATAAATATCAAGAGATGTTTGAAAAATATTATGCAGGCCAGAATCACGTGGTTCCCTATAAGTGGATGCCCAGGTGGTCAACAGCGACCGATCCAAGTGCGAGGGTCCTCGATTATTTTAAAAGTTGACGTATTGTATATGCTTAGATTATTCACGGGACTGTTATTGGTCTTGCTGCCTCAAAGTATATCGTCCATTTGCGAAAACTGCCCGCCGCCCCCTCCTCCATTTCCATATGGAAAGACCGCTTCAATCGCATTTAATAAATCATTTATATCATCATCCGAAACTTATCCAGGAAGTTCCAGTTTACCTCTGAGATTTCAGTATAGTTCTGCAATTTTGTTTCCAAAAAAACAATGCAGTGGTCAGTCTAATTCTATATGGATGTCCTCATCTAAAGATCTGACACCTTCATATACAGTCGATCTCGGAAAACCATATACCGTTACGAATTACGAGGTTTGGAATAGAAATGATTGCTGCTGGGAGCGCATTTCTCCTTTTGCGATTTATATTACAAATGATGTAAACAATCTAGGACTTCCGTGTGTAATTTATAATGTTCCAGAGCCTTCTATGACGTCTATTAACGGTCCATGCAGTGGTTTTGGACGTTACGCAATAATTAAAGCGAACGGTCCCAATTATTATGATAATGGAACTGATTTCCATTTGTGCGCTTTCCAATTGTTCGGAAGTCCGTATATACCACCGTCTCCTCCGCCGTCCCCGCCACCGCCACCGCCGAGTCCGAGACCGCCGCCGCCGAGTCCACCCCTTCCTCCGTCACCGCCTCCCTCGCCTTCTCCACCGCCTCCGTCACCTCCGCCCTCGCCGCCGCCATCACCTTCGCCCTCCCCTCCTCCGCCATTTATTCCCTTTCCCAACAAGACCTATTGTCCAGCTGGTGATCCCTTTTACTGGACGGTAACTAATACAACATACAGTCTATATGGTCAAATGTGTATACACACAAACCCTACAAACTTTACGCTCATTCCCTGCAATAGCGCAGGTGGTTCAAACACGTCCATAGGTTATCTGTGGAACGGAACCAAGATGCAAGTTTTTCCTTTGACTAGCGATCTGTGTTGGGGATTCGATAATGTAACCTTTGCCTTGATTCCCGTAAGATGCGAAACCGCTCCTGATGTGTATGAGCAGCCGGGCTCTTCACTGCCTGGAGTATTAAACATTAGTAATTATTGTTTAACAGCCCAAACTCTTTTTGGTATAGTTAAAGTATTACCTTGTGTTACCGCATCTATATTCCAAACATGGGTTCCGGTGTGTTCTCCATTTCCTCCTCCCCCGCCCCCATCTCCGCCGCCGTCACCTTTACCACCGGCCCCTCCGTCTCCATCCCCGCCACCTCCATCGCCATCTCCGTCGCCACCTCCACCTTCACCGCCACCTCCATCGCCATCTCCGTCGCCACCTCCACCTTCACCGCCGTCACCGCCGTCACCGCCGTCGCCGCCACCGCAACCACCTTCACCGCCGTCACCTCCCCCGTTACCCCCGTATCCACCTGAATCAAAACCGTCGACTATATGTGGAAATCATTCTACGCGACCTAATGTGAAACCGGGTCCAACGAATATTCCATGCACGAATGCTCCGCAATTCCCGTGTATAGTAAATGCCGTTCCTCCGATTATTTATGACCCTAACACGGGTTCGACACTTTTCTATGTGTGTGTTTGCACAGATGGATGGAGCGGGATAGATTGTAACACACCTCCGAGTCCTCCACCGCCTATACCCCCCGGCCCATCCCCGCCGCCAAAGCCACCGCCGCCTCCTCCGCCGCCTCCGCCCCCACTGTCTCCTCCTCCGCCCAGACCCAGCCCACTGCCGCCGCGACCTTTACCGCCTTATCCTCAACCTCCCAGTCCCAACCCGCCGTCGCCATCTCCGCCCTCTCCGCCACCAACACCGCCGCCTTCGCCGCTCCCGCCGCCATATATTCCTTTTCCTAACGTATCTTATTGTCCCAGTGGAGACCCTTTTTACTGGACGGTAACTAATACAACATACAGTCTATACGGTCAAATGTGTATACACACAAACCCTACAAACTTTACGCTCATTCCCTGCAATAGCGCAAGCGGTTCAAACACGTCCATAGGTTATCTGTGGAACAACTCCAAGATGCAAGTATTTCCTTTGACGAGTAATTTATGCTGGGGAGTCAGTGGAACAAACATGGTTCCCGTCTCTTGTGATACTGCTCCTAACATAACCGAGCAGCCACGGACACCGTTCTCGCCCGGAGTTTTAACGTTTACCTCCGGAACTGGAGGTTGTGTAACTGCTGCAGGTCTTGGTAATGCAATTCAAGTCTCACCTTGTTTGTCCGCCAGCTTAACACAAACCTGGGTTCCTGTTTGCGCACCATTTCCCCCTCCACCACCGCCGTATCCCCCTCCATTACCGAACCCACCCCTCCCTTCCCCGCCATCTCCTCCTTCGCCACCTCCACCATCTCCGGTCCCTCCTTCGGCATCTCCTCCTTCGCCACCTCCACCTTCACCTTATCCCCCTTCTCCTACGCCCCCGGTCCCTCCTGCGCCGTCTCCACGACCGCCCTCGCCGTCACCACCTCTTCCTCCGCCGGTGCCTTCACCGCCTCTCCCATCGCCTCCACATCCGGTGCCGCCTTCGCCGCCCCCTCCTCTGCCGCCACCTCCGTATCCAAAGCCGCCTCTTCCGCCACCTCCTATACCACCACCTCCGTCTCCGATACCGCCTATTCCTCCATCTCCTCCGGGTCCCCCGCCACCTCCTCCAATGAATGTTTTTGGAAACACTTCTTATTGTCCGGGTGGAGTTAATTCTGTTTTTTATTTGAGTGTTTCATATGCGCCAGATTATACATATGGAGTATGGTGTTTGGGTGTAGATCAAGTTCCAGGTTATTATGTTGTTGTGACCAATTGTAGCAATCCTCAGACTAATTTCTCTGCATATGCGGCGTTACAATGGACAACTGGTATTAACGGAACAATTCAGTCCTATGTTGATGGGAATTGTATAGGTAATGATGGTAAGAACAATTTGGTTACGAATTATGTTTGTTCCATTGCTCCAAACGTAATCGAAAATTATAATCCAAGTTTTCAACCCGGAACGTTTAGTATTGGAGGCCTGTGTATAACCGTAGACACTCCTCAGGTATCTTATGTTACTCTGACAGCATGTTCGTCTAGAAACTCCTTGGCGCAGACACTCCTTCCTATTTGCGCGCCGGCTCCACCAAAAAATACAGAAAAGGTGTCGTCTAATAGTCAAAAAACTTTGCCGAAACTGAAGACAAATGGCTTCAATACTTCTTTTACTGGAATCCCTGGCGACAACCCCAAGTAGGATCGCCAAGGAAAAGATTTTAAAAAATAATTCCAATAATACAGACCTGAAAAAAGCCTTCCAGTTGGCTCTGGAACCCACAATAAATTTTTATATTAAAAAAATTCCGGATGCACGGACATCCGAGCACAGTTATGATCTATCATTCGCGATGTCTTCTATCGAGAAGAATCTTTCGTCCCGAAACATACGAGGAGATCGTGCCAAGGAGTATTTGGCTGACCTCTTAGGTGGTCTTTCAGTCAATGATCGAGAGGTTATTACCCGGATCATTGGTCGAAACCTGAAGTGCGGAGTGAGCGAGTCCACGGTCCAGAAAATCTGGCCGGATCTGAAACTTAGCTGGCCTTGCATGCTGGTCAGCACCTCTAATTCAAATTTTAAATTCCCCTGCTATGCCCAGACCAAGATGGACGGTATGCGTTTCAACGCAATCGTGAGTAGCAGTTCGGTTGCGTATCGTTCTCGCAATGGCAAGGAGCTCGACCTCATGGGAGCGCTCGACGCGGACTTCCTGTCTCTCGGGCCCGAAGACGCGGTCTATGATGGCGAGCTTCTAATTATGGATTTAAATAGAAAACCCATGGACCGCAAGACTGGAAATGGCATATTGACCAAGTTTCAAAAAGGAACAGGAACGGAAATCGAGGCTCGAAATATACACGTGGTTCTGTGGGACGTCATTTCTCTCAAGGATTTCAGAAACGGACATTCTAACGCTATTTACGAAAAACGCTTGGCCACGTTGCGTTCACGTGTTTCGGGCTCGGCCAGTCCAAAACTCCACATGGTTGAGACGCGCCCCGTGAACACTATGGATGAGGCCCAAGAGTTTTATCGGGTCAATCTGGACCGCGGTGAAGAGGGCATCATCCTGAAGGATCCTATGGGTCCATGGGAGGATAAGCGCGTGAAACATCAAGTTAAGATGAAGGCGGAGCTCGAAGCGGATCTGTTGGTGACTGGGTTCGTTCCGGGCACCGGCAAATTTGAGGGTAAAATTGGTTCACTTATTTGCCAATCGATTGATGGTTCGGTGAAGGTTTCTGTCGGGACGGGACTTTCTGATGACGAGCGTTCCTTGCCCCCTTGTGAATTTCAAAACAAAATAGTGAGCATCAAGTATAACGCGATCATCTCAGACAAGAAGACGAAGCAAAGGTCTCTGTTCCTACCCGTGTTCATAGAGATCCGAACAGACAAGACAGTTCCGGACGCACTTTAAAGAAGTGAATAGTTGTATAATTAGTAATATGAAGTCCATTTTGTTCCTAGGTCCCACTGCCGCCGCGTCCCTAGCTCAGAGGTTTGGATTCAATATCCAGCCTTTGAATTTTGCCCTCATGTATAGTCTGATTGCATTTAGTCAATATATTTCACCCTCTTATTGGTTTACGATTTATTCTACACTCTTCGTTGTTCATGAGATTCTAAATTTCACAAAGAATATACAAATACTTTCTGATGACGAGCGAGTCGATTCATCGTATCAGTGGTTCGATCAGTATCTTGACAAGAAGGCCGATACCGATCTTACAGAGGGGTATTTCAAGGATGATGTGTGGACCGTGAGTTCCGAGACGGCTCTCGTTCAAAAATACGACAAGTTCTATGAACTTCTGGGTTTAAAACCGGGAATGAAGGTTCTGGACCTGGGCTGCGGATATGGTGACTGGATGAAGTATCTGAGAAATAACGGGGTGGAGTCGGTCGGTCTAACTTTGAGTCAAAATCACAATATGCGCTGTCTGAATGACGGATTGGTAACTAGAATTGGTGATGCCCGAAATATACCAGTTGATCTTCATGGAAAGTTTGATGCGGTCACTATGTTGGGTTCGGTCGAACACATGGCCAAGGCGAGTTGGTCTTTGGCTGATACAAATAATGTGTATAGTAATCTTTTCGAGCAGTCCCGAGCCGCCCTCAAGTCCAAAACAAAATCTGGAAAGGTTTTAATAACTGTAATTAACCGACCTGAGAATTTTACACTTGACAAAATGACCTATACCGAAATAGCCTACTCATACTTGCTCGAGCGTCATTTTTCAGGGCGTTATCCACATACGGGACAAATTTTCGAAGCGGCCCCAAAGGGTTTCACGAGGGTCTTCGAGTCGGATCAGACTGAGGACTATCGTTATATTTCAATTATAAATTCAAATCACTTTGGAAATTTTGTAATAAAATTCGATACCATGAGAAAGTTGGCCTATGTCCCCTTCATGTTTTTGTCAGACCCTTATGCCTTACACAAGTGGCTTTACTATATGACCGGTGCATGGATGTGGCAATTTGGAGGCACCTCCAGTAACCCTGGTCGAACCCGACGCGCCCCTTTTCGGCTCAAGTGGGAGGTTTATGACCTCAAGAATCCTCGTCCAGTATGATTTATTATTATGTTTAAATATTATAATGAAGCGGTTCGTCA
>Ga0207956_1000263_pt1 | contig 14742 bp, 12 predicted proteins | sample CryBogCBE25Jul07_FD_184580 | JGI IMG/M metagenome (GOLD analysis project Ga0207956, IMG submission 184580) | Freshwater microbial communities from Crystal Bog, Wisconsin, USA - CBE25Jul07 (SPAdes) (version 2) | ecosystem: Environmental > Aquatic > Freshwater > Lake | place: Crystal Bog...
CGGCCATATTCTGGATACGGCCAATCATCTGATTGCAAATAACTCAGAGCGCCTTGGTAAAAACCTAAGAACTGATGCTGGTCATGGAGAGCCGGTCCGAATCTATGAGGCACCAAGTGATCATGCTGAAGCCGCTTGGCTGGTCGATGAAATCAAGGCCTTAATCAATAGTGGTATCCAGCGTACAGAAGTGGCTTTGCTCTATCGCAGCAACGCGCAGTCACGCATTATCGAACATGCGCTCTTTTCTGCTGGTATTCCATATCGTGTCTATGGCGGCTTACGATTCTTTGAGCGTGCTGAAATTAAACATGCTCTGGCTTATTTGCGCTTGCTAGAAAATCCTAATGACGACACTTCATTTTCTCGTGTCGTGAATTTCCCAACTAGAGGTATTGGCGCAAGATCGATTGAAGCCTTGCAAGATGCAGCTAGAGCACAACAGTGTTCTTTATATTCAGCAGCATCTTCTCTTGATGGTAAGGCTGGCGCTACCTTAAGTGGTTTTATTCGCTTGGTTGATCATATGCGCGAAGCAACGCGTCACAATACCTTGCCTGAAACAGTGGAGTTTGTGATTCAGCACAGTGGCTTGATTCAGCATTATCTTTCTGAGCGCGAAGGGCAAGACCGCGTAGAAAACTTACAAGAATTAATTAATGCTGCTACCGCATTTATTGCGGAAGAGGGTTATGGGCAAGACGCTGCGGCTGCGATGCTACCAGGTGAGAATGCACCTGGTGTCGTTGAAGTCTCTCCATTGGCTGCTTTCTTATCACATGCTTCTTTGGAAGCAGGTGATAACCAAGCTCAGGCTGGTCAAGATGCTGTGCAGTTGATGACCGTTCACTCTGCCAAAGGCCTAGAGTTCACCTCTGTCTTTATTACTGGGCTTGAGGAAGGATTATTCCCCCATGAGAACAGCATCAATGAGCAGAATGGTCTCGAGGAAGAGCGTCGCCTCATGTATGTAGCAATCACTCGCGCTAAAGAGCGTTTGTATCTCTCGCACACCCAGTCACGCATGTTGCATGGTCAAGTACGTTACAACATGCCTTCTCGCTTCTTGGAAGAGTTGCCATCCGATTCTTTGAAATGGCTCACACCAAAAGCCAAAGATGCGCGCTGGGGCGGCAGCACCAGATCGGGTTCAACTTGGCAAGATGGCTATACCCGCCAACGTGAATATGAGTCCAATGATTTCTTTGACTCTGGCAGCGAACGCCCAAGGCCAGCAAAGCGGGTCGGATCCGCTTCCATGGAGGTGAAGCGCTTGGCATCACCTCCCCGTGGAGATTATCCATTCAGAATTGGCCAGAATGTTTTCCATACCAAGTTTGGTGAAGGTCGCGTGACTGGCTTAGAAGGTGTTGATGCGGATGCTCGAGCACAAGTGAACTTTAAGCGTCACGGTGTGAAGTGGTTGCAACTGAGTATCGCGAAGCTTGCTGCGATTGATTAAGTAGTAAAAACTAAATGACGATTTCGTCTTCTACAAAGCACGCTTTCCAAGTTGCATAGAAAGAGCAGTGCATGATTGTTAAGCCCGCCATGGAGATGGGCGCGACAATAAATGAAGCGGCTTGCTCAAAATCGAGCGCATCGAATAGCATTCCAATAGTCAGTGGGATAGCAATTAGAACCGCACTCCAAACCGCTAAATAAAAAAAGAATGCTGCTTTATTGGTCCAGCACGCCAGCCAGCTGGAGAAGAGCGCCTGAGGAACTGACATATCAGCCCAAGCCACCAAAATAGGTGAGAACCACATCAGCATTGCTACTGGGATGTAGAGGATCGCACCAAAGAAAAGGACTAAATAGATCTGACGCAAGGCTTCTGGTGTGATTGCTTTATCGCTAGTCATCAGAGGGAGTAGCAGCTCAAAATCTACTAAGAGACTCAGGATAAAACTGAGCAAAAGAATGAGTGCTGCATAAACTAGACCTAGTTGCAACATACGCTTACGAATAAATACACCGGATTGCAATGCAATCAAATACACCATAGGACGGATGCGTTCTTTTTGAATCGCTTGACGACAGGCTGTCATGAAGCCAACAGACAAGGTTGGCGTTAAGAGTAGTACTGCAAAGACACCGATTACTGGAATGATGACAGCGAGTTGAGCGGCAAACACATACATGAAAACAAGCATCAGAAAACCGAGTGGGTTTTGTTTGAAGAGCCAAATACCTTGTCTAATCCAGGTATAACCTTCTTTAGGTGGGACAGAATTGAGTTTCATGAGGTTCGACGACTCAGCAAAATACGCTCAAAGTGAGTTGGATCGTGTGGGGTCAACATCTGCGCATCGCGTGGTAAGTAAAAATCCCACAGACGGGATACCCAAAAACGTAGGGCAGCAGCACGCACCATAAGCGGCCAACTTGCTTGCTCTTCTTTGGTTAAGGGGCGGACAGATTGGTAGGCCTGCATGAGGGCGTCAAAGCGAGTTGGATCAAGATCTTGTTTATTCTCCGCCAGGCACCAATCATTCACAGTGACCGCGAGATCAAACAACCACTTGTCTGTACCAGCGAAATAAAAATCGAAGAAGCCGCCAAGTTGATCATTACTGGAGTCAGCGCCACCTTTGGGGTCAAAGAGCACGTTATCTCGGAATAGATCGCAATGACTTGAGCCTTGCGGCAATAAGTCGTAATTGCTCGAAGCAAAAAATGCTTCTTGCGTCGCAAGCTCATGCGTGAGCAAATCTTTTTGAGATGAATTTAAATGAGGCAATACCAGGGGAATGGTTTGTTGCCACCAAGCTAGGCTCCGAAGATTTTCTTGCGACTTTGAAAAGTCTTTTCCAGCTAAATGCATCTTAGCCAACATCTCACCAACCATAGCGCAATGTTTTGCCTCAGGCTGCATGCGAGATAGGCCCGGAAGTTTAGTAACAATCGCTGCTGGCTTACCTTTGAGGGAAAACAGGATCTCACCCTGCTGGTCCTCAATCGGTTTGGGAACTGGTATGCCCTTGTTCGCCAAATGGCGCATCAATTCGAGGTAGAAGGGGAGTTGCTCTGCCGATAAGCGCTCAAAGATGGTCAAAACGTATTCTTGTTTCTCACCATCTTTGACGGTATCTAAAAAGAAATTGGAATTTTCAATTCCACCATGAATGCCGCGAATGTCAGTAGCTTCACCGATCCTGAAATTTTGCGAAATCCATGCGGAGATATCGCTCAATTCAATGGGGGTAAATACAGCCATAAAGCAGCAACTATTCTTTTAATTTTTTTACTGGATCGGAATGCTGATGCTCGGTACGCTCAAGAGTGCACCTTCGCCTGATGGAGGTCCAGGCATCACGGAGTCTGGGGGCGACATCTCATAGGTGGTGTACTTAGTTTTGACTTGTACTTGAGTTGGGCTGTTGGCATCTTTGTATTCGGTAATTTCAGTGCCGGTAGCCTCTTTGTGCTGAAAACTGGGTTTACGTGACTCAGGACTGCTCATGACACCTGCTGGACTCACCATTGGGGCCAGTGGCTGATTGTTGATTCGGTTGAGCTCGGATTGGCTCAGAGCTTGGCTGGTATTCTGAGCTTGTGCTGATCCCACCCCAAAGAGGCTAAAAACCACCAAAAAGCTCATTAGAGCAAGGCTTTGCCTGAAGGTATGGCTAATTAAGTTTGTTAGAGCATGCATCATTTTTCACCTTTTTTGGCCTACTCTCGGATGGTTCTTTAACCAGACCTGTAGGCAACTTATAACTAGATTGTACGATTGCGGTATGACTAAACATAGACTCTTGTTGGTAGACGGCTCTAGCTACCTCTATCGTGCCTTTCACGCCATGCCAGACCTCCGAAATGGGGCTGGGGAGCCTACTGGCGCCATATATGGCATGGTCAATATGATGCGCCGGGCTAGATCGGAGCTCAAGGCTGACCATATCGCCTGCGTCTTTGACGCTAAGGGTAAAACTTTCCGTGACGAGATGTACGCCGAGTACAAGGCTCATCGGTCGCCTATGCCGGAGGATCTGGTCAAACAAATTGAACCGATCCATGCGATGGTCAAAGCCTTGGGTTGGCCAGTGTTGATGGTTTCTGGTGTTGAGGCCGATGATGTGATTGGCACTTTAGCGTGTCAAGCCACGCAAGCCGGTTGGGAAACGATTATCTCGACTGGCGATAAAGATTTAGCGCAGTTAGTAAATTCTTCTGTCACGCTCATCAATACGATGACGAATGAAAAGTTAGATATCGAAGGCGTCAAAGAAAAGTTTGGTGTACCGCCAGAGTTAATTGTGGACTACTTATCGATTATTGGTGATGCCGTGGATAACGTACCTGGTGTTCCTAAAGCGGGTCCTAAAACTGCCAACAAGTGGTTAGCAGAGTTTGGCAATCTTGATAACTTGATGGCCAATGCAGATCAAGTGAAAGGTGTCGTTGGAGAAAACCTTCGCGCCACTTTAGATTGGTTGCCACAGGCGCGCCAACTCATCACCGTCAAAACGGATTGTGATTTATCACCACATTTACCTGGCCTGGATGATTTACATGCCAAGTCTGAAGACGCTGCATTGTTACGAGAGTTATTTGAGCGCTATGCATTTAAGACTTGGTTGCGCGACGTTGAAAAACAACTGACAAGCCCAGAGAATATAGCCTCTGAGACACCCACCTTTGATCTTGCTGGCAGTCCAATTGCCAGCACTTTTGAAGAAACTGGCTCCAAAAAATCACGTGTTGTTGCTAGCACTCCGACTAAGGTGTTATCGCAAGATACAACGGATTTGCAAGGCGCAATTGAGCGTAACTATGAATGCGTGACGGATGAAGTTGCTCTAGAGAAGTGGTTAAAAAAGATTGAGAGTGCCCCATTAACTGCCGTTGATACAGAAACGACCAGCTTAGATGCATTGGCTGCCGAACTGGTTGGGATCTCGCTATCAGTAAAGCCAGGCGAAGCTTGCTACATTCCGGTGGCGCATCGCAATGGTGAAGTGCAACTTAATCGTGATGCTGTGCTTGCCAAGTTAAAGCCATGGTTAGAAAGTACAACCCATTTAAAGGTTGGTCAAAACTTAAAGTACGACGCGCATATTTTTGCCAATTACGGAATTACTCTAGGCGGTGTTGCATTCGATACCTTGCTGGAGTCCTATGTGTTGGAGTCACATCTTCCACACAATATGGACAGTTTGGCCGAGCGCCATCTGGGTATGAAAACCATTCGCTATGAAGAGGTGTGTGGCAAAGGTGTTCACCAAATTGGTTTTGATCAGGTGGATCTGAAGATCGCCACAGACTATGCAGCTGAGGATGCTGACATTACTTTGCGCCTGCACCTTGAGCTTTGGCCGCAGATCCAGCAGAGCCCAGGCCTGCTCTATGTTTATGAAAAGATCGAAATGCCGGCAATGCGTGTATTGGGAATCATGGAGCGCAATGGCATTCGAATTGATTCAGCGCTGTTAGGTCAGCAAGGGCAGCAGGTTGGCAAGCGGCTCTTAGAGCTTGAGGGCGAAATTCATCAGCTCGCAGGCCAGCCTTTCAATATTCAATCACCTAAACAAATTGCTGAAATTCTTTTTGGGCAGCTCGAATTACCAGTAATTAAGAAGACTCCATCGGGCGCACCATCGACTGATGAAGAAGTCCTGCAAAAGTTGGCTGAAGACTATCCCTTGCCGGCGCGCATTCTGGACTATCGTAGTTTGGCTAAGTTGATGTCAACCTACATCGAGAAGCTCCCTCGGATGGCTGATCCTAAAACAGGCCGTGTACATACCAACTTCTCACAAGCGACTGCCGTCACTGGACGTTTGGCGTCGAGCGATCCCAACCTACAAAACATTCCAGTGCGCACCGAAGAGGGCCGTCGTATTCGGGAAGCATTTGTTCCTGCCGATGGATGCAAGTTGTTATCTGCTGACTATTCGCAGATTGAGCTTCGTATCATGGCGCACATTGCCGAAGATGAAAATCTTCTCGCTGCATTTAGAGATGGCAAGGATGTGCACCAAGCAACCGCTGCAGAGATTTTTGGCATTCCTTTAGAGGATGTCAATTCAGAGCAACGTCGTTATGCCAAGGTCATTAACTTTGGCCTCATTTATGGTATGAGTGCGTTTGGTTTAGCGGGCAACTTGGGCATTGAGCGTTCTGCTGCGCAAAACTATATTGCGAAATATTTTGATCGTTATCCAGGCGTCGCTCAGTACATGGAGCACACACGTTTGGAAGCCAGGGAAAATGGTTATGTGGAAACGGTCTTTGGCAGACGTCTTTGGTTGCCAGAAATTAAGGGTTCGAATGGACCTCGTCGCCAAGGTGCTGAGCGTGCCGCCATTAATGCGCCAATGCAAGGAACTGCTGCTGACCTGATTAAGTTGGCAATGATTGCTGTTGAGGATTGGCTGGAAAAAGAGCAGCTCAAGACCAAACTCCTATTGCAAGTGCATGACGAATTGGTCTTAGATGTTCCTTTTGATGAAATTGACCTATTGCAAGCGAAATTGCCTGATTTGATGTGCAATGTAGCCCAATTGAAGGTTCCCTTAGTTGTCAGTATTGGGATTGGCGATAATTGGGAAGAAGCGCACTAGTAAATAGCCTGGAGGCATGCATCATGACCGATAAGATACAAAACAGTAGAAGAAATTTTATGAAGACTTCAGTCGCCAGTGCGACAGCAGTAACAACCATGGGTGTTGGATTTGTTACAGCCTCTGATCCGGTATTGGCCGCAGCCATTGAGACTGATTTCAAGGGCATTCAAGCGGGTGAGCAAATGATTCCGATCGGCAGCTTCCAGTTGCCAGCCTATGTATCTCGCCCAGAAAAAGCTAAAGGGAATTTACCAATCATTATTGTTGTGAGTGAAATTTTCGGTGTACATGAATACATCGCTGATGTCACACGACGTTTTGCGAAATTAGGTTATCTTGCGATTGCCCCAGAGTTCTTTACTCGCGCTGGTGATCCCAATACTTACGGCACGATTGCTGAAATTCAGTCAAACATTGTGGCAAAAACCCCTGATGCTCAAGTCTTAAATGATCTGCAGGGAGCATTGGTTTGGGCTGGCAAGAATGGTGGCGATCTCAAGCGTGTAGGCGTTACAGGCTTCTGTTGGGGCGGTCGTATTGCCTGGTTGTCCGCTACCTTGCCACAAGTCAAGGCTGGTGTGGCTTGGTATGGAAGAGTCATCGGCGAGAAAACAGAAAATAGTCCGCGTCACCCAGTGGATCTAGCGGCCGATTTGAAGGCGCCGGTACTTGGCTTATATGGCGGTGCTGATACAGGTATCTCTTTGGAGAGCGTGGATCAAATGCGTGCAGCACTAGCTCAAGCAGCACCAAAAAATCCAGCAGCTAAAGCATCGTTGATTGAGGTATATCCGGATGCGCCTCACGCGTTTCATGCCGACTATCGCGCAACATATCGTGAAGGCCCCGCTAAAGATGGTTGGGAGAAGTGCATCGCTTGGTTTAAAAAAATGGGCGTAGCGTAATTCTCCATGACGGTTCTACAAAGCATCCTCTTAGTTACAGCGTTAGCAGGCACTGCTAGCGTACTGGTTGCAGCCAGCTGTTCATTGGCGTTGTTATCTAAGATGGTCAACAACATGGTAAGTTTGTCAGTGGGCATACTGCTGGCTACAGCTTTGTTGCATTCGCTGCCCGAAGCATTCAATATTTCCGGCACCAATCCCCAGCTCTTGTTTGCAACCTTACTAGCTGGCTTGTTGGGATTTTTCTTGTTAGAGAAAATTGCCCTGTTACGTCATGATCATCATCATGAAGGCGATGGACATCACCATCATGATGGGCATGATGCAGAAAATGCTGGTCGTAGCGGTTGGATGATTTTGGTAGGTGATGGTATTCATAATTTTGTCGATGGCATTCTGATTGCTGCTGCTTTTATGGCGGACTACCAAGTAGGCATCTTTACAGCGATTGCCATCATTGCGCACGAGATTCCACAGGAGATCGGTGACTTTATTGTTCTGCTTAATGCCGGCTTCTCCCGTACACGCGCATTGCTCTATAACTTCATCTGCGGCCTATCTGCCGTACTTGGCGGTGTGCTGGCGTATTTCTTCTTAGAGCGCGCACATGCTGCAATGCCTTACTTACTTGTCATTGCTTCAAGTAGTTTCATTTACATTGCAGTTAGTGATTTGATTCCACAAATGCATCGTCGTCCACACTGGGCTGAGTCGCTCCGTCAAACAGTATTGATTGCTTGTGGCGTAGGCTTCGTGATCCTGCTATCCCTACTGCATTAATTACAAACTTAGATTTAAGTTTCGATAGGTCTGCTAGAGTCGGCGCACCATTCGCTCCAACTGCCTGCATATAAGCGAGAGCCTTTTAGCCCAGCAATTTCCATTGCGAGTAAGTTGTGACAAGCGGTAACACCGGATCCGCATTGATGAATCACATCAGCCGGTTTGATGGGACCGAGTAATTCGACAAAATCTTTAAAGAGTTGTTCGGCAGGCTTGAATGCTGTGGCAGATAAGTTACCTTTAAAGAATCGGTTGATGGCTCCAGGGATATGTCCACCAATCGGATCTAAGGTTTCATTCTGACCCTGAAAGCGATCGTTAGAACGGGCATCAAGAACAGTATTTTTCTTGCTTTGTAGATTGCTCACGACTTCATCAACCAAAACTAATCCCACATAAGGCCTAGGCTCAATTGCTTGTGGGGTTGGAGTAGGTTGGCGTGGCACTGTGCCCATCGGGCCATTCCATGCATCGAGTCCGCCATCGAAGACTTGAACATTGGCATGTCCAGTGGCCTTGAGCATCCACCAGAGGCGACTTGCATAGACTGAGCCTTGTTTGTCATAGGCAACAACCAATGTATTGGGGCTAATGCCAAGGCGCGTTTTGGTCTGTGCCCAAGCTTCTGGAGTGGGTAAGGGATGTCTGCCATTCTTGCCGGTTTTGTTACCCGACATATCTTGGTCAAGGTCCACGTAAATCGCACCAGGAATATGACTTTCTTCGTACGCTTTTTTGCCAGCAAGTGGATCTGCTAAATCAAAGCGGCAATCGCAGAGTAAAACATCTTCGCCACTATTAATGATTTCTTCTAACTGGTTTGCGGTAATTAGAGGAGTCATGATGCTTCCTATTTTTAAGTGGCGAGAGTGATGTAATGCGACTGTCTAGATTATGCGCCCTGAAAATTCATGACGCGACGATACCATTCATGAAAATGTTGCATGCCATCTTCCATTGGGCTTTGATAAGGACCAACTTCGTTGACGCCCCGGGCAAGAAGTGCTGCTCTACCTTGGTCCATGCGTTCAGCGATTTCATCATCTTCAATGCAGGTTTCCATATAGGCGGCACGTTCGGCTTCGACAAACTCACGTTCGAATAGGGCAATTTCTTCTGGGTAATAAAACTCAACTATATTGCGAGTTTTATTCACGCCCATTGGGTGCAAGGTCGATACACAGAGCACGCCTGGGTACCACTCCACCATCACGTTGGGATAGTAAGTGAGCCAGATCGCTCCATGGCGTGGTGCTTTACCGCCATATTGGCGCAGCACTGCCTCATGCCAGTTCTTGTAGGTTGGGGATCCTGGGGTCCGAAGATCCTTATGAATGCCAACAGTTTGAACGCTGTGCCAATCACCAAATTCCCACTGCAGATCTTCGCAAGAAACAAACTTCCCTAAGCCCGGATGAAACGGCACCACGTGGTAATCCTCAAGGTAAACCTCGATAAAGGTTTTCCAGTTGTAATTGCATTCATGCACTTCAACATGATCAAGTACATAGCCATCAAATTTGAGATCGTCAGCAACACCCAGCTTGGCGAGATCGTTGCGGACATCGCGAGGGCCTTCGAACAAGAGGCCTTGCCAATTTTGCAGAGGTGTCTTGCCAAGATTTAAACAAGGCTTATCTTCAAAGTGTGGTGCACCTAATAAATTACCGCCCAAGTCGTAAGTCCAGCGATGTAATGGGCAAACAATATTGTCGGCCTTGCCTTTGCCATTGAGCATGAGTGCTTGGCGATGACGGCAGACGTTAGATAGGAGCTCAACACCATCGTTATTGCGCACGAGGATACGACCTTCGTTTTCTGCGGATAAAGTTTGGTAGGAGCCAATTTCAGGCACCATGAGTTCGTGGCCAACATAGCCAGGACCCTGCTTAAAAAGCAGTTCAATTTCCCGCTGATACAAGTCAGCGTCAAAATATGCCGAAACCGGCAGTTGCAGATTGGACGGCGCAAGCTTCTGCGCGGTAGCCAGATTAGTCATTCTCCCCACCCCCGAAAACGTCAGCCGAAGCTAAGCGGAATAACCAATCCAACCATCGACGGATCGATATTGGAAAGGAAGGGATGGATTATACCCATCCAAGGGGTTTCTCGCTTTAATATGTAGGGCTATCCGTATGGGAACCAAGAAGGAAAACCAGCTTATGCCAGCCAAGAAGTCAGAGAGTCAAAAACCAGGCCTTGAGGTCCAAATCGACCCAGATCTGCGCTATGAGCAAGCAGTCAAGGAGCTCGAAAAGCTCATTTCTGATATGGAGTCTGGCAAATTTTCCTTAGAAGAGACCTTGTTGGCCTATCAACGAGGTGCCGCTTTACTCAAACATTGTCAGGGAGTGCTTGCGCAAGTGGAACAGCAAGTGCGCGTTTTCGAGGCTTAATTGAGCGCTGAATTTCATTTTCAAGATTGGATTGCTGCTCACTCTGAGCGTACCGAATCTGCTTTAGACCGTTTGCTTGATTCTGCGCAAACAACGCCGCATCGTTTGCATGAAGCGATGCGCTATGCAGCGCAAGGTGGTGGTAAACGCATTCGCCCCTTGTTGGTTTATGCAGCCGGTCAAGTAGGTGAGAGCAAAGACAATGTTGAGGCATTAGATGCGGCTGCAGTCGCAATCGAATGTATACATGCTTATTCATTGGTGCATGATGATTTGCCATGTATGGACGATGATGATTTACGTCGCGGCAGACCAACTGTTCATAAAGCCTTTGACGAAGCTACTGCATTATTGGTGGGCGATGCCTTGCAAACGCGCGCCTTTGAGATTTTGGCAAATGCCAACGGTGATGCCAGTAATCGTTTGCGGATGATTAGTGCATTAGCAGCAGCCTCTGGCTCACGCGGCATGGCTGGTGGCCAGGCGATTGATCTAGAGAGTGTTGGTAAAAAATTGGATCTTGCGGGTTTACAACAAATGCACGCGATGAAAACTGGCGCTTTGTTGGCATGTGCTGTTGAGTTGGGTGGAATTGCTGTCAATCTCAATGCAAATCAATTGGCACAATTGCAAAAATACTCAATCGCCTTAGGCCTGGCATTTCAGATTGTGGATGATGTGCTCGATGCCACGGCAGATAGTCAAACCCTTGGAAAAACAGCTGGCAAAGACGCTGCTAATGACAAGCCAACCTATGTCACCTTGATGGGTTTAGACTATGCACAGAAACAGGCTAAAGAATTGCAAGAAACCGCTATCAGTAGCCTAGATAGTTTTGGTGAAAAAGCCCAAGCCTTAAAACATTTAGCTCTGTTGGTTGTGAATAGAGGTAAATGACAAAAATTAGACGCAATGACCTTAAATTCTATTAACTCTCCTGATGATTTAAAAAAACTTTCTCGCGAAGAGCTACCTGCTCTTGCTGATGAGTTGCGTCAGTTTGTTTTGGAGTCTGTCTCGAAGACGGGTGGACATTTATCCTCCAACTTGGGTACTGTAGAGTTGTCGATTGCATTGCATTATGTATTTGATACGCCGCGCGATCGCATTGTCTGGGATGTGGGTCACCAAAGCTATCCCCATAAAATTTTGACTGGTCGTCGTGAGCGCATGAGTACCCTGCGTCAGTTCAGAGGTTTGTCCGGATTTCCGCATCGTGCTGAAAGCGAGTTCGATGCTTTCGGTACTGGCCACTCATCAACCAGTATTTCTGCAGCGATGGGGATGGCACGTGCTTTTCAAACCAAGGGTGAGCGTCAAGTTGCCGTTGCAGTGATTGGTGATAGCGCGATGACAGGTGGCATGGCATTCGAAGCCATGAATAATGCCGGAGTCTATGACGACTTACCGCTTTTAGTCATTCTGAATGACAACGATATGTCGATCTCGCCTGCAGTGGGCGCTCTCAATCGGCATCTAGCAAGATTACTAAGTGGCAACATTTACTCTGCAACTAAAAAAGGGATTGATAGCGTTTTATCCATTGCTCCTCCGCTGCGTGAGTTTGCGAAACGCTTAGAAGATCATGCCAAAGGCATGGTTTCGCCTTCAACCATCTTCCAAGAGTTTGGTTTTAATTATTTTGGTCCGATTGATGGCCACGATTTAGATGCCTTGATTCCAATGTTGCAGAACGTAAAGCGTTTGGCGCTCGAGGGACGTGGTCCACAGTTCTTGCATGTGGTGACCAAAAAAGGTCAAGGCTATGAGTTGGCAGAAGCTGATCCAGTTCTCTATCACGGACCAAGTAAATTCAACCCAGAAGAGGGTGTTAAAAAAGCAGCTGCCAGCAAGAAAACCTTCACTCAAGTATTTGGTGAGTGGCTCTGTGATATGGCGCATGTTGATCCTTTGTTGGTTGGCATTACACCTGCTATGCGTGAAGGCTCTGGTTTGGTCGAGTTTGAAAAGAATTTCCCGAAGCGCTATTACGATGTCGGCATTGCTGAACAGCATGCTGTGACCTTTGCAGCGGGTATGGCATGCGAGGGTATGAAGCCTGTTGTTGCGATTTATTCCACTTTCTTACAGCGTGCCTACGATCAACTCATTCATGACGTTGCTCTACAAGATTTGCCAGTGCTATTTGCACTTGATCGCGCAGGCTTAGTTGGTGCAGATGGTGCAACTCATGCTGGTGCGTATGACATTCCATTCTTACGCTGTATTCCCAATATGTTGGTCATGACACCTGCGGACGAAGCTGAGTGTCGCGATTTACTAACCACTGCATTTCATCAGCCTCACCCAACCGCTGTGCGCTATCCGCGCGGTTCTGGTGTTGGAGCCACTCCTTCAACCGAGTTACGAACATTACCGCTGGGTAAAGGTGAGATTCGTCGTAAATCGAATGCACCTGTTGGTCAGCGCGTAGCGATTTTGGCATTCGGTACTTTGTTGTATTCCGCATTGGAAGCTGCTGAAAGTCTTGATGTAACGGTAGCTAATATGCGTTTCGTAAAACCACTCGACATTGATTTGATTCAATCCTTGGCGGAGAATCATGATTATTTTGTCACCATTGAAGATGGGGCGATTGCTGGTGGAGCTGGTAGCGCATGTCTTGAAGCGCTCTCAAGTCTTGGTATTCATAAACCCTTATTGCAGTTAGGTCTTCCGGATGAATTTATCGAGCATGGAGACTATCAACTGCTGATGACGAAGTGTGGCCTGGATGTAGAGGGCATTACAAACTCTATCAAGAAGCGTTTTCCTGCTGTATTTATGGCAAATTCGGCGATTTCAGGCAAATAAGATCGTTTTGCTTGAAAATAGAGCCATGAATGACATGAATCCCGCCTTTCTCAAAGCCAGCGTAATGCCTGACGTGCAATCTACCTTGGATGAGCGCGCGCTGCCAATTGAGCAAGTTGGTATTCGTGGTGTGCGTCATCCACTGACAATTCGAAGTAAGACTGGGAACTTTCCATCGGTAGGTACTTTTGAGATGGATGTGGCATTACCGGCGCATGTGAAGGGCACCCATATGTCTCGTTTCATGGCGCTCTTGCAAAAGCAAGATCAAGCCATCGATAGCACTACGGTTGTAGCGCTTGTAAAAGAGATGTTGCCTTTGCTCGATGCTAAACAAGGCCATGTGCAATTTACTTATACCCACTTTGTGAAAAAAGCAGCGCCAGTGTCTGGTGTTGAAAGCTTGATGGATTACGAAGTAACTTGGATGGCTAACGCTAAGCAAAATGCAACAGGCACTGCTGATGTTGAGTTGGGTTTACGTGCACAGGTGCCAGTGATGAGTTTATGTCCATGCTCAAAAGAGATTTCTGAGTTTGGGGCGCACAATCAACGCTCACATGTCACGATGACAGTGACTTTAGATTCCAATACGCAGATGACTGTGGAAGATTTGGTTACCGCTGCTGAGAGTGAAGCTTCTAGTGAGCTTTGGGGATTGCTTAAGCGCCCTGATGAAAAGTGGGTCACCGAGCACTCTTATAGCAACCCTAAATTCGTTGAAGATTTAGTGCGTGATGTGGCTGGCAATCTTAAGGCTGATCAGCGTATCCAATCCTTTGTGGTTGAGGCCGAGAACTTTGAATCCATTCATAATCACAGCGCTTTTGCCAGAATTAGCCATAAGAAATAATCAGCTAAAGCAAATTAAATCAAATTATTGCTTTGTAAATCCCAGCGGGGTTTGACATCAAAGGCTCCAGAAGTTGTGGAGCCATTATTGCTGGAGAGTAGGCGAAGTGCACCCGCAAACGCAATCATTACGCCATTGTCAGTGCATAACTCTAGTGGTGGGTAATGCACTTCAAAACTATTCTTTTTTGCTTTGTCATTTAGCGCATTACGTAATTGCAAATTCGCACCTACGCCACCAGCAAGTACTAAGTGTTTACAAGCAGTTTGCTTCAGCGCTTTTTCAGACTTACTTACCAAGACTGCAACAATGGCATCCACAAAGCTTCTCGCAAGGTCTGCATGAAATTGCGCCACCTCAGTAGGATCAGAAATTTTTCTCTCATCAAACTTTTTGACTTGATTGAGAACCGCTGTCTT
>Ga0207956_1000269_pt1 | contig 14634 bp, 14 predicted proteins | sample CryBogCBE25Jul07_FD_184580 | JGI IMG/M metagenome (GOLD analysis project Ga0207956, IMG submission 184580) | Freshwater microbial communities from Crystal Bog, Wisconsin, USA - CBE25Jul07 (SPAdes) (version 2) | ecosystem: Environmental > Aquatic > Freshwater > Lake | place: Crystal Bog...
CTGAGGAGAAAATAGAGCCTCAACAAACTATTTCAGTGCAGGAGCAAAACTCAGAGTCATCAAAAGTTGTAACTGCTGAAGCCTTGGTAAAGAATCCCAAGAAAAAATTAGTTGTCTTATTGGGCATTGCTATAGCAATTGCGTTTTCCGTGGTCAACTTACGCCCACTATTCTTTCCGGAAGTGGTGAGGGAAGAGATTGTCGTGATTCAAGAGACGCCCGCTAATCCTGCGTCTGAGGCTACCACTGACACCAAGCCCATTGCACCGCTAACACCAGAGCCCACTGTCACTGCAGCGCCTGTAGCTGCTTCCGCTCCAGCGGTTTCTGCTGAGTGCCCGCCTATTGAATCTGCTGTAGTGAATTACAAGGTAGATGCTCCCAGAAAAGCAGGTGACATGGTCTATATGCAGTCAAAGACTGCGCAGACTGTTTGTGTCGTCGATGCTAGCGGCAAGACTCAAAATAAAACCCTAGAACCAGGAGTGGGGGTGAGTATTTTTGGTAAGCCACCGTTGAAAGTATTAACTTCAGGACAGACTCCGGTGGATATGTATTATCAAGGCGCAAGAGTGCGCTTATCCAACATTACAGCCAAGACAATTGTTTTGGAGCCGGCCGAGATTACTCAGCCTGCCTCTCCAACCGATACTCAGCCCCGTTAACTTTTAAAAAGATGTGCTGAGATGTAAAAAGCAGTTTTTATACCGCTGCTTCGTTTGTTTCGCCAGTGCGAATACGAATGACTTGCTCAACTGCGGTAACGAAAATTTTACCGTCGCCAATTTTTCCAGTGTGCGCTGCTTTTGTAATAGCTTCAATAGCTGCTTCCACGCGATCGCCTGGAACAACGGCCTCAACCTTTACCTTAGGCAAAAAGTCGACAACATATTCAGCGCCACGATAGAGTTCGGTATGGCCTTTTTGACGGCCAAAGCCTTTTACTTCGGTCACGGTGAGGCCGGTAACACCTACTTCAGCCAAGGCTTCACGAACTTCGTCGAGTTTGAAAGGTTTGATGATTGATGTAATGAGTTTCATGTATTTCCCCCTAGTAAGGTAATCATACCTAGAACTAGAAAGGAGTGCCAAATTTGGCCCTACTCAGCAAATTAGGCTCTAAATTGAGATGTAATGGGGTAGCGCCAGTCACGACCAAATGCGCGGGTGGTCACGCGGACGCCGGGAGGGGCTTGGCGGCGCTTATATTCATTGAGCTTAATGAGGCGGGTAACCTTTTCAACGCTCTGTGCATCAAAGCCATCAGCAATGATTTGAGCAATCGATTGATTCTGCTCCATATAGCGCTCCACAATGCCATCGAGAACTTCATAAGGGGGCAGACTGTCTTGGTCTTTTTGATCGGGACGCAATTCTGCAGAAGGGGCGCGCGTCAAGATGCGTTCTGGAATGACGGGTGCAAGACTGTTGCGGTAAGCACAAAGTCTATATACCAAGGTTTTAGCAATATCCTTAATGACCGCAAATCCGCCAGCCATATCGCCATATAAAGTGCAGTAACCAACCGCCATCTCACTCTTGTTGCCGGTAGTGAGTACAAGGCGTCCAGTTTTGTTAGAAAGCGCCATGAGCATCGTGCCACGCACACGAGCTTGAATATTCTCTTCGGTGGCATCGACCTTCATGCCCTTAAATTGTTCTGCTAAAGATTGCTCCAAAGCATCAACAGGACCGCTAATCGGAATCTCGTCATATTGAACGCCCAGGTTCTTGGCCAACTCACGAGCATCAATCCAAGAGATATCGGCTGTATAGCGTGAGGCCATCATCACGGCGCGTACTTTGTCTGCCCCAAGGGCATCGACTGCTACTGCCAACACTAAAGCTGAATCTACGCCACCTGAAAGCCCAATAATCACACCAGGAAAACGGTTCTTATTGACGTAATCGCGCACGCCTAAAACTAAGGCCTGGTAAGCCTGCGCCTCAACACTTTGTGGCGGAGAAATTAAACCCTTTTCGAGCTCGCCTGTTGCGGTGACATTGACCATACCGAGACCAGTTTCAAACTGGGGCATGGACATGACGACTTCACTATTTTTATTTAAGGCAAATGATCCACCATCAAAGACCAATTCATCTTGACCGCCTACTGCATTGACATAAACCAAAGGCATTTTGGTTTGATCGATATGCCCACGCAACATATCGATGCGCAGCGCTTCTTTTTTCAGGTGATAGGGCGAGGCATTGGGAACTAGCAGAATTTGCGCACCAGCAGCGTGAGCTTGTTTAGCAGGTCCAGGATGCCAAGCATCCTCACACAGAATCAAACCATATTGAATGCCGTCACATTCAAAGACGCAGGCTTGATTGCCTGGCACGAAGTAGCGTACCTCATCAAATACTTCATGATTCGGTAGCTCTTGTTTGGCATAGCCTGCTACGACTTTGCCATTGCGCAAAACAGATGCATAGTTCTGTAAGCCTGCAAGAGTTTGTTTGGGGTGACCTACGATGACGGTGAGGTCAACATAGCCTGCCAGCTCTTTCATCAAGAGCTCGAGCTGTTGCTCGGCTGCTTGAATAAAAGCAGGGCGTAGTAATAAGTCTTCTGGTGGGTAACCGGTAAGAGATAGCTCAGGTGTAACTACGAGCTTAGCGCCTTGATTAAAGGCCTCTAGAGCGGCTTTGTGAATCAGTTGAGCGTTACCAGCCAGATCGCCCAGTAACGGGTTCATTTGGGCTAGGGCAATTTTCTGTGCGCTCACTCCGAATCACAAGGCCTTTATGAATAACAATCTAAATTAAGCGTGCTCTTTGTTATAGCGCTCAATACCCTCAAGAATTTCTTTATGAGCATCAGCAACGCCACCCCAACCTCTAACTTTTACCCACTTTCCTTTTTCAAGATCCTTATAGTGCTCGAAAAAGTGTTGGATCTGATTTAAGCGCAATGGGTTCATATCTTCTGGTTTTTGCCAGTGGGTATAAATTGGCAAAATTTTATCTTCTGGAACAGCCAATAATTTAGCGTCTTCACCACCTTCATCTTCCATTTGCAATACACCAATCGCACGGCAAGAAACAACTACACCTGGAATCAGTGGAAATGGAGTAATGACCAGAACGTCAACAGGATCGCCATCACCAGCGATGGTTTTGTTGATGTAGCCATAGTTACACGGATAGTGCATCGCAGTGCCCATAAATCGGTCAACAAAAATTGCGCCAGACTCTTTATCCACTTCGTACTTCACTGGATCAGCGTTCATTGGGATTTCAATAATGACGTTGAAGCTTTCAGGGATCTTTTTACCTGGCTTAACTTTGTCGAGACTCATAAATACTCCGAATAAAGATTAGTAAATACCCTGATCCTAGGACGGGGGAGCAGGGGTGATTCTGTTACATACTGATACAGCTTAAAGACATAGTTTAAAGCTTTCGCAAACTAGGCCTACCTAAGCGCTAGTAATACAAAACAATAAAGATTAACTATAGGGAGTTCAAGCATGAGTAATGTCACTTTAGGCTTGTATTTTGCCTTGGCATGCGGTGTCCTGGCCGTGATTTACGGTTTTGTGATGCGCGGCTGGATTTTGAAGCAAAGTACGGGCAACGCCAAAATGCAAGAGATTGCTGAGGCGATTCAACAGGGTGCAGCAGCCTATCTATCGCGCCAATATAAAACGATTGCTGTAGTGGGAGTGGTCCTCACCATTCTGATGGCACTCTTTTTAGATTTTGCAACGGCGATTGGCTTTGTTGTTGGTGCAGTTCTATCTGGAGCCTGTGGCTTTATTGGCATGAATGTTTCTGTACGTGCAAACGTACGGACTGCTGAAGCTGCTACCAAGGGAATGAACGAAGCTTTGAACGTTGCATTCAAAGGCGGTGCGATTACTGGTATGTTGGTAGTTGGCCTTGGACTATTAGGTGTTGGTCTGTTTTTCATGTTCCTGGTCTCAATTGGTGCAGGGCAAGACCTCTCTTCCGTATTGCATCCCCTGATTGGTTTGGCATTCGGCTCATCATTAATTTCCATCTTTGCGCGTTTAGGCGGCGGTATCTTTACTAAAGGTGCAGACGTTGGTGCAGACTTGGTTGGTAAGGTTGAAGCAGGTATTCCGGAAGATGATCCACGTAATCCTGCGGTGATTGCAGATAACGTTGGCGACAACGTTGGCGACTGTGCTGGTATGGCGGCTGACTTATTTGAAACCTACGCTGTGACATTGATTGCAACGATGGTGCTTGGCTCCTTAATGGTTACTGGTGCTCCAGTGGCTGCGATCATCTATCCATTGGTGCTTGGTGGTGTATCGATTATTGCTTCGATCATTGGTTGCTCTTTTGTTAAAGCAACCCCTGGTATGAAGAATGTGATGCCTGCTCTGTATAAGGGCTTAATCATTGCTGGTGGTTTATCACTCGTTGCTTTCTATTTCGTGACCAATATCATCATGCCGGATGATGCACTGGGTATTCCAGGTAGTCAGTGGCGTTTATTTGGCGCAACGATTGTTGGTCTCTTGCTGACTGCTGCATTGGTATGGATTACCGAGTACTACACCGGTACTCAGTTCAAGCCAGTACAGCATATTGCTGAAGCTTCAACCAAAGGTCATGGCACCAACATTATTGCTGGTTTAGGTATCTCGATGAAGTCGACTGCTTACCCAGTATTGTTTGTTTGTGCAGCAATTTATGCAGCCTATTGGCTAGCTGGTTTATATGGCATTGCGATTGCGGCTACCTCCATGTTGTCAATGGCCGGTATCGTAGTTGCACTTGATGCGTACGGCCCTATTACCGATAACGCTGGTGGTATTGCTGAGATGGCAGGCTTGCCACAAGCGGTGCGTGATATTACCGATCCGTTAGATGCAGTAGGTAACACTACGAAAGCGGTGACTAAAGGCTACGCTATTGGTTCTGCTGGTTTGGCTTCATTAGTGCTTTTTGCTGACTACACCCATGCTTTAGAGGGTATTGGTCAACAAGTGTCTTTTGATCTCTCTAATCACATGGTGATCATTGGCCTATTTATCGGCGGCATGATTCCTTACTTGTTTGGTGCGATGGCGATGGAAGCGGTCGGTCGTTGTGCTGGCGCAGTAGTGGAAGAGGTGCGTCGTCAGTTCCGTGATATCCCAGGAATCATGGAAGGTACTTCTAAGCCTGAATACGGTAAAGCAGTAGACATGCTCACTTCTGCAGCGATCAAGGAAATGATTGTTCCTTCCTTGCTCCCTGTAGTTGCACCAATCGTGGTTGGTCTCTTATTAGGACCTGCTGCATTGGGCGGCTTACTCATGGGTACGATTGTGACCGGTTTGTTTGTAGCGATCTCAATGTGTACAGGTGGTGGTGCTTGGGACAATGCTAAAAAATATATCGAAGAAGGTAACTTCGGTGGCAAAGGCTCTGAGGCACATAAAGCTGCTGTGACTGGTGATACTGTAGGCGATCCCTACAAAGACACTGCAGGTCCTGCAGTAAACCCACTCATTAAGATCATCAACATCGTGGCATTACTCATCGTGCCTCTCTTGCCGGTGATCTCAAGATAACAGTCGGAGTCGTGTTATTAAAAAGCCTAGCAATGCTAGGCTTTTTTGTTTAAGAGACTTGACAATTGGTAGGTCATTGGCCTACATTGGAAGTAATGGATTTTGAATGGGATTTGGCTAAAAGTAACTCATGCCAAACTTCTCGAAATTTTGATTTTGCATATGTAATATCAATTTTTAAAGATCCTACGTTACTTTTAGAGTGTGATCAGCGCAGGGATTATGGTGAAGAGCGTTTTCGCGCACTTGGGGTTATAGATGGAAAGGTCTTTGTGGTTGTATTTACTAGAAGACCAAGAGCCATCAGAATTATTTCGGCAAGAAGGGCTAATAGTAGGGAGGTCAAACATTATGAAAAAAATAGTTCGAGTGAGTGTTGATCTAAATAATCCCAAAAGCTTTCCGAAGGGTTTTGTTAATAAGAAGTTGCTTGATGCAACTACTGAGCGGCTGATTAAGCAACATCAAAAAGAGGATGATGCTGAGGCTATGAGGGATGCTGCAAAGTACGCAAAGCGTGTTCGTGAGCGTATTGGTTTATCTCAGCAAGAGTTCTCCAATCGCATAGAAGTTTCTTTAGAAACAATTCGAAATTGGGAGCAAGGAAAGCGAAGTCCAACTGGTGCAGCAAAAGCCCTACTAAAGATTCTTGATCGAGCTCCAGAGGTAGCTTTGCTTGCTCTTAGCGTATAAAGCTCGCTCTAACCTACAAAAACGCCTAGCAATGCTAGGCGTCTTTGCTACCAAAGAATTTAATACGAAGTGCTTATTCCAAAGTTTCCAAGTAACGCTGCGCATCTAATGCAGCCATACAACCTGTGCCTGCGCTGGTAATGGCTTGACGGTAAATATGGTCTTGAACATCGCCAGCAGCAAACACACCAGGGATATTGGTAGCTGTGGCATTGCCCTCAAGTCCTGAGTGTGTCTTGAGGTAGCCGTTATTCATATCAAGCTGACCAACAAAGAGTTCAGTGTTCGGTTTGTGACCAATCGCAATGAATGCGCCAGTTACAGCAATATCTTCAGTGCTGCCATCTTGTTTTTTGATGCGCACACCAGTAACGCCTTTTTCATCACCGAGAACTTCATCGAGAGTGGAGTTTAATTTCAATTCGACTTTACCTTCGGCGACTTTAGCCATCAGGCGATCATTCAGAATGGGTTCAGCACGGAATTTATCGCGACGATGAATCACGGTGACTTTTTTGCAAATGCCGGTCAGGTAGAGCGCTTCTTCAACGGCTGTGTTGCCGCCACCAACTACACACACATCTTGATTGCGATAGAAAAAACCATCACAAGTTGCGCAACCAGAAACACCGCGACCCATAAATGCTTCTTCACTTGGCAAACCAATGTACTGAGCAGATGCGCCGGTACAAATGATGAGGGCATCGCAGGTATAAGTTCCAGAATCACCAACGAGGCGAATAGGCTTCTCTCTTAGAGCTGCCGTATGAATGTGGTCAAAAATGATTTCTGTATTAAAGCGCTCAGCATGCTTTAAAAAGCGATCCATGAGCTCAGGACCTTGGACGCCGTCAGCATCTGCTGGCCAATTCTCTACGTCAGTGGTGGTCATTAATTGACCCCCTTGAGCCAAGCCGGTAATGAGGGTAGGCTTTAAATTGGCTCGGGCAGCATAGACTGCAGCGGTGTAGCCAGCAGGGCCGGATCCGAGGATGAGAACTTTGGAGTGTTTTGGGGTATTTGTAGTCATATCCAAATTATAGGTTTGCTTGTTTACAATCGGTAGAACATGGCGAGAACCGTATACCCGAAGTCCCAATTACCCCAGCCCCCAGATAATGGCGGGCAGGGCCGGATGCCCCGCCTACTGCTAGAGGCGCGCTGGTTCATTTCCCTCGGTTTGTGCCTTGGGCTATTTGCCATATTGCTGACGTATTCCAAGGCAGATCCTGCTTGGTCCCATGCCAGTTTTGAGGCCCCCAAGAACCTAGGCGGTCGTTTTGGGGCTTATTTAGCCGATTTAATGTTGTATATCTTTGGGATCTCTGCCTTTTGGTGGGTAGTTTTATTTGGACGCCGTGTCCTCAATGGCTGGCGTGAGCTCTGGAGCATTCCTTTGCCCCCAGATCCAGAGGCTAAGCCTGACTCCTTAGTAATGCGCTGGTTGGGCTTTGGCCTGACCTTGGTCTGCAGTATGGGTCTTGAGTCCATTCGGATGCATTCCTTGTCCTGGGAGCTTCCACGGCCGCCTGGTGGCATTTTGGGCGAGTTGATTGGCGATCCTCTGCAAATGTCCTTAGGTTTTACTGGCGCAACCTTGGTTCTCCTATTTGGTCTTTGTTCAGGCCTTTCTTTATTTCTGCACTTTTCTTGGTTAGATGTTGCGGAAAAAGTAGGTCGCTTCATCGAGGTGAGTTTTCACCGCATCCGCGAGCGTCGCGATAGCGAAGAAGATCGCAAGCTGGGCGAGGCTGCTGCTGAAGAGCGTGAAGAGTTTGTAGAAGAGATTCGGGGGCGCGTTGAAGTTGCAGCACCTGTTCAGATTGTGCGTGCACCAGTAGAGATCCCAAAGAGCGTACGTGTTGAGCGTGAGAAACAGCAACCACTATTTGTCGATATTCCTGATTCAGAATTACCACCGTTGGCATTGCTTGACCCAGTACCAGAAGCAAAAGAAACCATCTCTGCTGATGTCTTGGAGTTTACCTCTCGCTTGATCGAGCGCAAGTTAGCAGAATTTAATGTTCAAGTCACTGTCATTGCTGCTTACCCTGGACCAGTGGTTACACGTTATGAGATTGATCCAGCCGTTGGTGTGAAGGGTAGCCAGATTGTGAATCTATCACGTGACCTAGCACGCTCACTGGGCGTGGTGAGTATGCGTGTTGTAGAAACCATTCCAGGTAAAACTTGCATGGCTTTGGAATTACCAAACCCAACACGTCAATCGGTTTACTTGTCAGAGATTCTGACTTCACAGGTTTACAACGATAACCATTCATTACTTACCCTTGCATTAGGTAAAGATATTTCTGGCAGTCCAATGGTGGCTGACTTGGCAAAGATGCCCCACTGCTTGGTAGCTGGTACGACTGGTGCTGGTAAGTCGGTTGGTATCAATGCCATGATTTTGTCGTTACTCTTTAAAGCAAAGCCTGATGAAGTGCGTTTGATCATGATTGATCCGAAGATGCTCGAGATGGCTATCTACGACAAGATCCCTCATCTGCTGTGTCCAGTGGTGACTGATATGAAGCAGGCCTATAACGCTCTGAATTGGGCCGTTAATGAGATGGAGCGCCGCTACAAACTGATGAGTAAGTTTGGGGTACGTAACCTAGCTGGCTTTAACAAGAAAATTCTCGAGGCAGAAGAGAAGGGTGAGAAGCTCACTAATCCATTTAGCTTGACTCCAGATGATCCTGAGCCAATCTATAAAGCACCAGTTATCGTCATCATCATTGATGAATTGGCAGACTTGATGATGGTCTCTGGCAAGAAGATTGAAGAGCTTATTGCGCGTATTGCACAAAAAGCCCGTGCTGCGGGTATTCATTTGGTGTTGGCAACGCAACGTCCAAGCGTGGATGTCATCACTGGTTTGATTAAAGCCAATGTCCCTACACGCATTTCTTTCCAAGTTAGTAGCAAGATTGATAGCCGTACGATTTTGGATCAGCAAGGCGCGGAAGCATTACTAGGTATGGGCGACATGCTTTACATGGCTCCTGGTACTGGCTTGCCTGTTCGTGTACATGGTGCATTTGTATCCGACGATGAAGTCCATCGAGTTGTTGAATGGCTTAAAGAGAAAGGCGAAGCCAATTACATCGACGGCGTGCTCGAGGGCGCTGATGAATCCAATATCGATGCACTCACTGGCGAGAGTGGTGGCGAAGCTGACCCACTCTATGATCAAGCTGTAGCCATCGTTCTAGAAAACAAACGACCATCGATTTCTTTAGTGCAGCGTCACTTACGTATCGGCTATAACCGTGCAGCACGCCTCTTAGAGGATATGGAAAAAGCTGGTCTTGTATCGAAGATGGGTAACGGCGGCAATCGCGAGATTTTGCATCGTCCTTCAGAGTAGGAAGCATCTTGCAACGATTCTTATCTGCGGTAACGATTCAATTTGCTCTAGGTATTGCAACGATCGTATTTTCCGGCGCTGCAGTCTCACAGGGCGAGAGTGGCTCAGAGCAGTTGCGTCAATTTGTGCGCACTTCCAAAACTGCTGAAGGTGATTTTGTGCAGCAGCAGTTACGTGCACCTAAAGCCAATGAATCGCAAGACAAAGGCTTTAAAGTCGTTCGCCAAACGCAAGGCCATTTTGTATTTCAGCGTCCCGGACGTTTTGTGTGGGATACCCAAAAGCCGTATGAGCAAAAGCTCATTGCCAATGGCAATCAACTGATCTTGTGGGACAAAGATTTAAATCAAGCAACTTTCCGTCCTTCAGGACAAGCGCTTGCATCAACGCCAGCGGCCATCTTGTTTGGTGAATCTTCTTTAGATCAACACTTTGATTTAATTGAAGGCGAAGAGCGTTCTGGTATGAAGTGGGTAGGCTTAGTTCCCAAAAGCGACCCCAATGCTAAGAAGCAAAACGATTTGCCCTATACCAAGATTTCGATTGGCATGGCCAACGGACTACCAAAAGCGCTTGAGCTAATCGATGGATTGGGAAGTGTGGTGTTGGTCACCCTGGATAAGATCCAGCTCAACGTCAATTTGCCTGTTAATCGCTTCAATTTCACACCACCAGCCGGGGCTGAAGTCTTACGCTTAAACTAGAGCCTCAATTTAAAACTCGAGCAATATATGATTGATCCGCAATTACTCCGTAAAGATATCGCTGCAGTAGCAGCCCGTTTGGCTACTCGTAAATTCCAGCTAGATGTTGAGAAATTCAACACCCTAGAATCTGAGCGTAAGTCTTTGCAAACTCGTACAGAAGAATTGCAAGCAAAACGCAATCAATTATCCAAAGCCATTGGTATGAAAAAAGGCAAAGGCGAAGATGCCTCTGCTGAGATGGCTGAAGTAGCTCAAGTCAATTCCGATATGGAATCGGGCGCAGCGCGTCTAGCAGTCTTGCAGGCAGAGATATCTGATTTCTTGATGGGTATTCCGAATTTGCCAGATGAGTCTGTCCCGACTGGTAAAGATGAAACTGAAAATAAAGAGATCAAACGCTGGGGTGAAGAGCCCATCTTTGATTTTGAGATCAAAGACCACGTTGACCTTGGTGGTCCGCTCGGATTGGATTTTGAAGTAGCCGCCAAAATTAGTGGCTCACGTTTTGTTGTGCTTAAAGGACCGATTGCCAGATTGCATCGCGCTCTAGCGCAGTTCATGATTGATACGCACTCCACCAAACATGGCTACGAAGAGGTCTATGCGCCATACATGGTCAATACAGCCTCCATGCGTGGCACGGGCCAGCTTCCCAAGTTTGAAGAAGACCTCTTCAAGGTTCCTCGCCAAATGGGTGGAGAAGACGGCAATGGCGAATCTAAAACAGAAAACTTCTATCTGATTCCGACTGCAGAAGTCCCTGTCACCAATTTAGTGAGAGATGAGATCGTTAATGCAGATACTTTGCCATTGAAGTTTGTTGCCCATACACCGTGCTTTCGTTCTGAAGCGGGTAGTTATGGTCGTGACGTGCGCGGCATGATTCGTCAGCATCAGTTCGATAAAGTGGAGTTAGTGCAAATCACTAAACCTGAAGATTCAATGCAAGCCCTCGAAGGTTTAACTACTCATGCAGAGAAGATCCTGGAATTACTTGAGTTGCCATATAGAAAAGTGTTGCTCTGTACTGGCGACATGGGTTTTGGAAGCACCAAGACTTATGACTTAGAAGTATGGGTGCCTTCACAAAAGGCTTACCGTGAGATTAGCTCATGCTCCAGCATGGGCGACTTCCAGGCGCGCCGTATGCAAGCTAGATTCAAGTCAGGTCAAGGCAAACCAGAGTTGGTACATACCTTAAATGGTTCTGGCTTAGCAGTGGGTAGAGCATTGGTTGCCTTAATTGAGAACAAGCAACAAGTAGATGGCAGTATCGCTATTCCAAAAGCGCTGCAGCCATACTTGGGTGGCTTAGAAGTGCTCAAGCCAATCTAATCTTCAGAATATTGGGTATACCCAAATGAATAAGCTTTCATTGTTCTCATTCTTGATTGGCTCAGCGCTGCTTTCTCAGGGGGCTTTTGCGGCTGAAAAGGTTTATCGCTGTGAAATATTAAGTGATGCCTATATTAAAACGAATGGTGAGCTGGCCATTGTTCAAGATAGCCCGCGAGTTGGTCAAGAATTTGCTGTGATTAAAAAAACAGGCGAAGTGGTTGGGGACGTCATGGACGCCTTGAAGAGTCCAAAGGTGCTTGCTTCAGGAAGTGCCAGCAATTCTTATAAAGTGATTTGGACGCAAAAGTCAGCTGGTAAGAACGGAGTTTTTGTTGATTACCTGAGCATCGAAGAGTTTGCAGTAGGCAGTAAGAAACCATTTGGATTCTTTTCTGGCGGAATGCTCATTACAGGTGTTTGTGAGTAAAAGATCAAAAAGCCATGAGTGTGATTGCCGCATTATGGCACCATCAGCAGCACCTTCAGCAGCAATATAGCCGTCCCTTTAAATAAGAATAGTTTTTATTTTTAGATGCGCAGCATTTTTCTCAAGTATTTTGTCTAGGGTGATAAGGGCCTTAGCTTTGAAAGATTTGGCAGCTGCGAGATGAAGTGCATCGCCAGAGCGTAATTTAGATGAGCTATCAAGCACTAGAAGCCCGGCTGAGTAAAAGACTTTATTTTCCATTGGTAGCAATTCAATATCATTCGCGCATATAGCTTCAAAGAGTTTCCAAGCATTTTTGCTCTCTTTGGGAGTAATTTGTCCAGTTCTCTCTTTAATGCTTAATGCGCTGGCAAATTCAGTAAAGGTCCACGTCGATGAGATTAACTTCGCATCTTTGGAGTTCTCGTACCACTTATGGATGGCTGGACTTTTTCCTTCGTGAGTACAAAATCCAACTAATACGCTTGTATCGACATAAAGCATTAGTACCGCGCTCCAGAGCGAAGCTCATCCATTACTGATTTACCCCTTTTCATAGAATCTCTTAACTCCTTAGCCATTTTGGCCAATGTTTTACGATCTAGTTTTTGGGGTCGGATAACTAATGCTCCATCGCTAGATAGGGTAGCTTCAACTCTATCGCCATCTTTCAGTTGAATTTCCTTAATGAAGACTGCAGGAATGCGAAGCGCCAAGCTGTTACCCCATTTTGAAATTTGAATATTCATGATGCGCTCCTTTAAAATAGATATACATAAAAGTATATCTATTTTAAGATAGCTAATCTCTTTTGTCAGTAAATCCATAAGTCAATATCAGTTGTATGGATTTGTATATCGCTAGCTATAATGGCCTATCGGTTCGGAGAGGTGGCAGAGTGGTCGAATGTACCTGACTCGAAATCAGGCGTAGGGTCAAACCTACCGAGGGTTCGAATCCCTCCCTCTCCGCCAAGTCAATAGGTATAACAAAGGTTTGTAGCGATACAACACCCTTGTTACCAAAATCGTTACCAAAACTATCCTGCGACATGACTCTCTTTTTGGTCTCGGCGGCCTGCTCTCAGCCGACAGAAGTCGGAAGAGTGGAGGATTGAAAATTCTTCTGTTGGTGGTTAGTTTCCGCCCCGGGCCTCCAAACTGCACAAAACCCATGATACTTAAATGGTTTTTAGTGAAAAAACTATATTTTTTATTGGAAAAATTGGGTTTTTGTTTTGTTGTTGCGCCGCAAAATAAGCTCCACTAATATTGCAGTGCAATATTAGTAGTAATTTTTAAACCTTATTAATGGAGATACATGATGATTCAGGCAAATAAGTTCGTAGAAACCCAAGCCAAGGCGATTGAATCTGCTAAAGCTTTAGCAGATATCGCCGTTGAGAATGCTAAAGCAGTATCAGAGATTCAATTGGAAGTTTTAAAGGATGCTTTAGCAACAACTCATATCAAAGCTTGTCATTTACTGAGCATTAAAGAGCCCAAAGAAGTACTAGAGGTCGTTAAGCCAGAATACGCGCAAACAGTGATCGCAGAAGTAGCTGTTGTTCAAAGCAAGGTCACTAAGGTAATTCGTAAGGCCAATCATCGGGTTATAGAGATGATTGAATCTACTATTGATGAGTCTAAGACAGATTTGAAAAAAGTGGCAAAAGAGTCAATGAAGCATGTACCTACGGGATTTGAAGGTATTGCTAATTCCTTCGATTATGTATTTGATGCTGCGCTACAAACATTTGATCAGGCTTACATTGCATCTAAGGATGCTTACATTGCTTTTGAGAAGACTGTTGATAGCGCAATGACTTCTTTGCACGGCCAAGCTGTACCGGCAGGAAAACCATCTACTAAAACACGCAAAGCTATTGCTGCGTAATCTCTAGAAGTGCTCTATAAAACCCCCAGTGACTAATTGCTGGGGGTTTTATTAATAACCCTACTAAATTAATCATCGCCCCAGTCAGCATTATTTTGATCTGGAATGTGATTCATTTGGTTAATTTCTTGCCTCGCCAACTATTGCCAAATTAGTCACTCTTGGGGAAATTTATTACTTCACGAAATTTAATTGAGAAACTTTTTGGCATATCAAATTCATAACGTCCTCGGCCGTGACAGCGGATTTACCTGAGCCATTGGTTTCAACAATAAATTTTTGGTTTTTATGAATATAGATGCGACTGTAGTAGCTTTCTATGCCGTCAGATATTGCCAGATCTAAATATGCTTCGCTAGTATTTGTATCATATTTTTCATCCAAACTAGTCGAGCGTAAAAGGGAATTATTGCAATTTCCAAGCTCTCGAATTAATTCGATCAAAAGATTCACTAGATTGAGATATTCGGCATGTAGATCTGGATTGCTAAATGCTAAGTCATCAATAGTAATAGTATGTAATGTCTGTAACGCCACTAAGAGTTGCCCCATGTAAGTAACTAATTAATACTAATCATTTTTGACAAAACTTAGGAGAAATTTGTAAAAAAATCATAGTTTTTTCATTTAAGAATAGATATGCTAGGATTTTCTTATCCCGAG
>Ga0207956_1000271_pt1 | contig 14568 bp, 1 predicted proteins | sample CryBogCBE25Jul07_FD_184580 | JGI IMG/M metagenome (GOLD analysis project Ga0207956, IMG submission 184580) | Freshwater microbial communities from Crystal Bog, Wisconsin, USA - CBE25Jul07 (SPAdes) (version 2) | ecosystem: Environmental > Aquatic > Freshwater > Lake | place: Crystal Bog...
GCACATCATCCGGTTGTTGGAGGTCAAGGATCCCTACACAGCCTCGCTGGACGAGGTGAAGGCCTCGATCACGAATGAGCTCCGCAGTGAGCGTGCCAAGGCTCTGGCCAAGGCTTATCTGGCCAAGCTTCTTCAGCAAAACCCCGTGACCCTGAACGAGATCGCTGTCTCGAAGCTCATCGAACCGAAGGGGAACTGATCGAGTCCGCCCGCCGCCCCCCAAAAAAAGCGTTGAATCTTTTCCGAGGCGCTCTCTTGGAAAGGCTTGGAGGGGTGATAAGGGCCAGGTGCTCTGCAGGAGGGAAGGCGCGTGGGAGATCCCCTGAGCCTCTGAGAGTATCGGCAATCCTCCACAATTTTCTTCCCTACCTCCGCGCGCTCGTATTGCTGGTCTGTTCTTCAGGAGTCGTGGCCGCTCAGATCGATTCCACGCCGCAGGAAGGGATTGGCCGCTATGGAGCCCCTGTGCGTAATGAGCTATCAGGCCCCGGACTGCTCTATTTTCAGAATCAGGGGCTCTGCACGATCTGCCACTACTTCCGGGGGCTCTGTGACATGGTCAGTATTTTTTCGGCGACTTCAGAAGCCGGCGTGCCTGAGGGGCTTCGTGAAGAAAAAATTGCACAACTCCTTGCCTCGGAGGGGAATGGATTGCTCTGGGAGATGGATCGCTTCACGATCAATCAGCATTGGAATTCCAAGGATGGGAAGGAATTTGCCATCTACGACACCATGCGCCACAAGTTGGTGATCATGACCAAGGCGGCTTACCGACGCGAAACCAAGAGCGCTCCCCCCAAACCATAAATTTCCAGAAAGTTATAAGAAGAGATAATGGGGCAGCTTTATTTATATTTTAGCATATAACACGAGAGGGATCATGCTGGTGTCATGATCCAGTAGCGGAGTATGCTCTCATCCCAGAGTTAAAAGAGGAGTCAGGAGATCAAGGAATTTCCTTTGACGCCCCCCCACTCGACGCATTAACTCATAAGAAGAGAAACTATATCCTCCCCTCCAAATTCACCCCCGAAGTTACCCCCCTTCAAACTTTCGATTCTGATGAATTCTTGCACCCCTATCATCTACAAGAAACTCTCCATGACTAAACATTGCCTTACCCTTTCCTCTAGGATGCGTCTAGCTACCCTGCTCGCCTCCCTGATGCTCCCGGTCCTCTCTCACAACGCCGGGGCTCAGACGACCAACAGCAACGTGCTGATTAGCTTCACTATTAGTTCATCCCTTTACGGAACGCCCGGATACACGAATGGATTCACTTCCGCGAATCCCCCGACCAATTCTTTAGGCATCCTTACCAATGCAGCCCCCTTTGCGAATAACAACCTGATCGTTTACAGTAACAGCACTTCGAGCAATGCCCCTCTCGTCGGTGTCAGCGATACGGCGATGACAATCTATGGATTTGCCTCCAAGTCCACCACGAGTACGAAAGGATTTGCCACCTACCAGAATGGGTTGACTGTCTCCACGAGCACGAACGTGAACCCGGTCAGCGGATCCAATTATGCAATTGGTGCCGCACCCAGCCTCGCCAACGAGGCTCAGGCCATCGCCATGAACTCCATCGTCACTTGGAACATCACGGTCTCGACAGGATTCAACCTTGTTCTCACGAATGCCTCGGGCTGGATTGATAACGCCAGCTCGGGAAACGGCGTCAGTAACTGGGGATTCGTCTTCAGCACGAATGCGACCTTTACCAACGGTCAGCAGGTTTTCAACAGCTTCAGCAACATCGGTATCGCCTCCATCGTGACGTCCGCATCAACACCGATGGCCACGAATTTTGCACAAAGTCTGACCACAAACAACCTCGTTCTCAAGACGGGAACCTACACCTTCGGCCTCGCCTACTGGGGGGCTAATAGCTCGGGAACCATCAATACGGTCAACGGCGCTACATTGAATGCACAGGGGCTCCCGAGCTTCTCCCTGCTCGGTTACGAGGTCGCTATCCCCTCGGCTCTCTTGACATGGCTGGGTGGGTCTCAAGCATGGACCGCCAGGAACTGGGCCGACACCAATGGGTTCACGGCCTCCTGGGACAACAATGCCAACCTCTCCGCGCTCCTGACCAACGGGGATACCAATCCTTATAACATCACGCTGGGTAATGGGACTGTGACCGCCAATTCCGTCACCGTCAGCAACACCACCGGCACCATCACCTTGGGTAGCGGCACGCTCAGCACCCTCGCTCTGACCATCTCCGGCACGGGAACCCTCCAACTCCTCCAGAGCAACATGCTTTCCAATGGGATGTCCTTTTTCCCGAACTCGGGCACCGTTGACATCGGTACGAATGGACAGGTTGTCGGAATCATGGGCCTGGGTGGAGGAACAATCACGGGAAGCGGCACCCTGACCCCCTCCTCGCTGCAAACAATCAGCGGTCAGATCCTCACTCCCCTGGCCGGAACTTACGGTTTGACCCAGAACGGAGTGGGGACAACGGAACTCGATGCCACGAACAATTTCTTGGGGAATGTGGTCGTCAGCCAAGGCACCCTGAAGATGGGAAGCACATACGCACTGGGAAGCGGTACTGGTATCTCAGTGACTGGCACCAATGCCTCGCTCGATCTGAACGGACAATCCGCCGCCCTCCAGACAATGACATTTGGCAACAGTGGCAACTCCACCAACGGAGGGCTGAATAACAGCTCGACGAACGCCGCGACTTGGAACGGGCCGATCCAGAACCTCACGGCGGGCTCCTCCTCCTTCCTGACGGCAGGTAGACTCAGCGATTATTCCCAACCCTATGGAGGGAATCTGAACGTCTCGGGGAACATAAATTTTAATAACAAGATCACGACCATCGTTTCCAAGTATGGTCAGGGAACCGTTGTCCTCTCGGGCGTTAATGCCCTTCCCATCCTATCGACCGTCGACGGCACGCTTAGTGTCACGACAACGAACTCGCTCTGGTACGGCGGTATCTTGACGGGGGGCAGTAGCTCTTCCAATACGGGCGTCCTCGATCTGACCACGCCCGGCAACTACACCATGAGCACCCTTCAGGTGGCCGCTCAGACAAGGATCACTTCCTCCCAGGGAGCCTCCACGCTGACCTTCACCGGTCTTACCTCGGTTACCAACAAGGCCACCAACAGCTTTATGGGAGGCTCGACCAGTCACACGCTCAACACGGATAGCAATACGACGGTGATTTTCTCATCGGTCAATCCCACCAACGGGGGCACCAATGGAAGCATTGACCTCGGTCAGGGGAGTTCCGGCAAGTCACGTAACTTCCAGTTCAACAACAACGGCCCAGTCATCATCAATCAGACAATCACCAACAGTATCGCCCTGACCTATCCTGCGATCATGGTCGGCCTTGCCAAGATTGGCGGTACCGGAACGCTCACCCTGAATGACACCAACTACGCGAACGGAGGGGTTTACGTTAGTTCCGGTACGGTCCTGCTCAGCAACTCGCTTGCTCTTGGCAGTGGCACGGTGACGATCGCCACCAACACGGCCGGTAATGCGTTGACCCCTTATGGAGTGGGCATCTTTGACCTGAATAACTTCCCGACCGGCCCCCTGGGTATCACCAATACGATCGAACTCTTTGGCGGTATCCTTCAGAGTTCTGGCAGTACCAATGCCTCGCTTGATGTCGGACAACTCATCGCTGAGGCGGGATCGACCACGATCACCCTTACGGGAACCAATAATCTGGTCCTGAACCCGAACCTGACCAACGCCGGCATCTTCCATCTCATCCAGTCGAATAACTACACAGGAAGCACGATCCTCGACGGCGTCACCACGACCACCGTGACCAGCACGGTTACTCCGTATACGATCACGACCAACTACACGACCAAATTTTACAATGGGAGCGAGCTTTCACTTGAGAACAGCAATGCCTTGGGTGCAGGGACAATCACCTTCAATGGAGGCGCTCTTCGTTTCTCCTCCAATAATACGCAGGACTATTCGGCCCAGTTCGACACCTCGCCAAACCAACTCTACATTCTCGACACTGCGTCCAATAGCGTCACCCTTTCCGCGAAACTCTCGAGTCCAGGAGGCTCGGTGGTCAAGGTGGGAGCCGGAACGCTCGTCCTCGGCCCAACCAATTCGTACAGCGGCGCGACCGTTGTCTACAACGGCACCCTCGATCTGGGAGGCTCACAGGTCACCAACAACACGTTCCTGATCACCAACGGAGTGCTATCCGACGGCAAGTTGACCGCGGCCACTTACGCTCTCCAGGGAGGCGCGATCGACTCCAACACAACCCTTGGCAACGGTCAGGTGAACGTCTCCTCCTACAATGTCGTCAATGCCTCCAACTACTTTGGGACCAATGGAGTAGCGGCCACGTCGACGCTCTTGGGTGGCAATCACTTCGACCCGAACTCAACGATCAATATCTCCGGCGGCACACTGGCTTTGGGAGGGAACGAGAGCGTCAACACGCTCAACATGCTCGGTGCCGTCACGACCCTCAATAGCGGTGTCAGCGTATTGACCATCACCAACTACCTCTATGTCGTCACGGGTACCAACGGAGCCATCGTCTACGAGACAAACGGGCCGATCGGTACGGTCGTTGATCCTACCACCAATGAAATTGCTGGTCAGACCTATTACACAAATTCATACGCCAACGTCGGCGTTGCCACGAATACGGTCACGACGAATGTCTTTTCGGTGTCGAACACCTATAATTCCACGCTGGCTTTCGTGCCGGGCATTGCTGTGAACGCCAATCTCCTTGCGGTGACCAACGGAACAAATCTCTTTACGATTTCAGGCAATCTCCCCAGTGGTGGAGTGACCAACACGCTGGTCAACTACCTGACCTTCACCAATACCGGCAACCTCTTCCTGACAGGATACGATGGCACGACAGCCCTGCCCCTCATTCCCTTGGGAAGCGGAACCTTGGTGGGACGTACCACCTACAGTTTCTTGGACAGCCTTACTTCCCTCTACGTGACCGCAGTGGGATCCGCTTGGAACATCATCTGGAGCGGTGCCGCCGTGGATAATAACTGGAGTACCAATAGCGTCAGCACGAACTGGCAGACGAACGACCCAGCAGTGGGAGGAGTCGGACCGAACGGTCCCTTCTACGCCAACGACAGCGTGACCTTCGGCGATACGGCAACCTCGAACGGACCCATCACCGTCGATCCCACGAATGGGGTCGTGGCTGGCTCCATGAGCATCACCAACAATAGCGGGGTGGTAATCCTCGGCGGCGGGACCATCACCGCGGCATCCCTCTCAGTCAGTGGCAACGGTTCCCAGGTCATCAGTAACACCCTCCTCCTTGGAAGTAGCACGCTCACCCTTGCTGGCAACGGGACCACCACGCTGGCCGGATCGAATGCCTTCACCGGGGGAACTCTCCTTAATAGCGGTACGGTCCAGATCGGATCGTCTGGTCTCCTGCAAACGAACACTGTGACGAACGGCTCTGTCGTGACGACCAACGTCGTTCAGATTTCCCGTGCCCTTGGGACGGGAAGTATCACCCTTGGGGGTAATGCCACCATCCAGGCTGGCGGGCCAGGAGTTACTCTTACAAACTTCACGCTTTCGAATGGGATCGACCTTCAATCCAACACGGTCACCCTTGACGCCAATGGACAGGGCATGACGGCCGCTGGTCACATCGTTGGCCTCGGATCCCTTATAATCGTTGACTCCTCGTTTGGAGGTGGTGGGACCATCACCCTGACGGCCTCCAACGGATACACCGGAGGCATTTCGGTCAGCAGCGGCACGCTCGTGGGAAATGTCCTTTCGCTGCTTGGAAACATCACCAACAACGGCACCGTGGTCCTTGCCCAGACCAATACGAATGCCGTTACCTTCTCCGGCAATATATCCGGAACCGGGACGTTGGTCATCGCTCCCACCACCAACTCTTCTCAACTTACCCTGACGGGATCAAATACCTACTCGGGAGGGACCATTATTGATGGTGGTAACCTGATTGGGGGAGGTCCCAGCCTTCAGGGTGCCATCAATATTGCGGGATCAAATGCCACGGTGACGTTCAACCAAAGCGGCGTCTTCTCGAATAATATCAGCGGTCTTGGATCTGTTGCTATCACCGGTAGCACCACCTTGACCCTCACCGGTTCCAATAGTTTCGGAGGATCGACCCTCCTGAATTCAGGAACGCTGGCCCTCGGAAGTGCGAATGCGCTCGGCACGAACACGACCCTTTTCTTCAACGGCGGTACCCTGCAGTACAGTGCGGCCAATACGAGTGACTTCGGTGCCCAGATCAGCTCCACCTACGGGCAAGCCTTGAACTTCGATACGGCCGGACAGAATGTTTCACTTGCCTCCTTCACCGCCTCGGGTGGCAACCTGACCAAATACGGTCTTGGAACGCTGACTCTGAGTGGAAGTAACAGCTATAATCTCACCACGATCAATGCCGGCACGTTGGCCCTCGGAAGCAGTTACTCTCTTCCCGGCAGCGACCTGATCATTAATGGCACTTCCACGCTCGACCTGATCACCGCGAATGCAACCCTCAATTCGCTCAATGGAAGCGGCACGATCACGAGCGAGTACGTTGTTCCCGCAACCAACGTCACGACCAATTACTCGATCACAACCATCACCACCTTCACCAACGGAGTCAGCAACACGACAACGGTGACCAATTTCATTGGCGTCACGACAAATATCACCAACACCCCCAACTACCTCACTGTCGGCAATCTGAATCAACAAAACAGCACCAACTACACCAACACGGGATCGGGACTCTATGCGGGGTCGATCACGGATTATGACAGCAACAATAAGACAACTTATCCGAACGGGGTGATCTCCTTGGTCAAGGACGGGGCCAAAACCCTGACTCTTTCGGGAAGTAACAATTATAGTGGAACGACCACGATTAATGGGGGAACTCTTCTTGTCACCACAACGAATGCCCTCTCCTCGAACTCAACCATCACTGTTGGAGCGACTCAGGGAGCATCCAATGTGTTCCTGATCCTCGGAGGAAGCAACTCCCTCTACACCATGGCCTCCTTCATCGGAGCTAGCGGAACATTGTCGATCGGCAGCACGAATTACACCTACCAGACGAATGGTTCCAACGGTCTGGTTACCCTCACCAACACGTTGAGCAACACCATCTCCTTCAGCGGGATCAGTACAATGAGCGGAACGGCCCAAAAGAGGATTTCTGCCGGCACTAACCTGACCGTCAATTTTGTGGGAGGCTTTGATCTGGCCAATAACACGACCAAGACCCGTGACCTGCTGGTCGCCGGCGCGGGGAACTACAACTTTATCGGCGCCTTGACCGATACCAATGACACCAACCAGATCATCACAACGATCATCACTGATACGAACAGCCTGACAGGGGCCACCAACTCGATCACGACGACAACGGTGACCAACTACGCGGCACCCGGAAGCGCGGCATTAATCACCAACAAAGTAACGACGACTGATGGTATCGACCCGGTGACGAACAGCACAACCAACCCGATCGTCGGAGCGCTGACAGTGAATGGCACTGGCACCACGACGCTCTTTACGAGGAACAACTACGGCGGGGTAACGACCATCACGACGGGAACTCTCCTCCTGACGAACACAGCCACTCTTGGTAGTGGTTCCATTGTGATGGGTGGTGGAACGCTCAACCTCGGCGGGGCAAGATTGGTCAACACGAATAATGGAGCAGCCTTCACGCTCAACTCCTCCAACAGCATAGTTGAGAATGGTACGGTCACGGCCACGGCCTACCAACTCAATGCCGGCACATTCAGCAACGCCTTCCTTGGCAACGGGAACGGAGCAGCCACGATCACCATCGGCACGACGAATGCCGCCACCAACACCTACACAAAGAACTTCGTCTATCTCGGGAATGGTGGAAGCCTCGGAGTCAGCAATAACCTCTCCCTCAACAGCGGCACCCTGGTGCTCTCGACGAACGGAAACGCCCCCGTGGAAACCATCAGTTCGCTCTCCTTCAACGGCATCTACTCTGCAACAAATGCCCAAATCACGAACCAGATCAACTACAACTCCACGATCGCCTTCTGGACCAACGCGAACACGATCAACGACACGGGTCTCTTGACCATCAACGGAACCAATAACTTCCTCACCATCCCGGCTTCAGCGAGCGGCACCTACAACCTGATCAGCTACGGTAGCGAAACAATCACAAGCGGAAGCGCCGTCTATCTTACCATTACGGGGACCTCTCTAGCTCCTCTTGCAGTAAATACCCAAACCAACCTAGGCCGAACCACCTACGCCTTCAATGACAATGGCGGGGCGCTCCAAGTCTCCATCGTGGGTAATCCTTGGAATATCATCTGGATCGGAGGAGCCAGTCAGAACTGGAATTCGGCTGACGCGAATTGGGCCACCAACAACAATGGGCAACCCGGTGCCGGAACCACCTTCTTCTCGGGCGACAACGTCTTCTTCACCAACAGTGCGGCAGGAACACCGATCACGGTCGACCCGAATGGTGTCATCGCCGGCACGATGGCCGTGAGCAATACGACAGGCACGATCACCTTCAACGGAAGCGGCACTATCACGGCGGCTAACCTTCTGAAGGGAGCCAACGGCAACCTGATCATCAGCAACAGCCTCGTGATGGGAAGCGGAGCCGCCACAATCAGTGGCAATGGTGTCACGACCCTTGTCGGATCGAATTCCTTCTCGGGAGGCAGTGCACTCTCCGGAGGCACCCTCCAGATTGGATCAGCGGGATTCACAACCAATCTTCTTCAGACAATCGGATACGGAACCGGCGCATGGACCGTTGAGACCAACCCAGTCACGATCTCAACTGCACTCGGCAGTGGAACGCTCAGCGTCAATAATAACGCCACGCTAGGTGCAACCACGAACCTTTACCTCACCAATTCGATTGCCATTGGCAGCAATAATCTCACCTTCAACACGAAGGCCAATAACACGTTTACCAATAATGGGCCGATCTTCGGGGACCAGAATGGTACGGTGATCGTCGCGGGTGCAGGAACGCTCATCTTGAACGGCTCCAACTCCTACAGTGGCGGAGTGATCGTGAACTACGGGGCTACGCTCATTGCCCAACCAGGTTCGGTGACCAATAACAACATCACCCTGAACGGCACGCTTGTCTTCAATGAAAACGTGAGTTCAACGAACACGAACGTCATCTCCGGCCCCGGGTCATTGATCAAGGAAAACCTCTCAACATTGACCTTGCTCAATACGAACAACGCCTACGGATCCATCAAGATCCTCGGAGGAATCTTGGTCGGTATCAGTGATGTCTTCAATGCGCCGATCACAATGACCCCAACGATAGTGACGTCGATCGGTTCGGGGACCATTATCACGACAAACTCGCCTGAACTGAACTTCACCCCGGGCGGAAGCGAGAACTTCACGAACAACATCAGCGGCACCGGGTATGTCCTGATCTCCACCCAGACCATCACCTTTTCCGGCACGAACACCTTCGCCGGAACCAACAAATTCGACACCACCACTGCCTATTTTGCAAATGCCGCCGCGCTCTCTCCCAATGCGCGCATTCAAGGCGGTGGTTCGGTCACGGCTCCTACGATCTTCTACTTCATGACCAACGACAACTATGCCGCGACCAACGGCATTGATGTGCCGGGACAATTGCAGATTTACAATGACACGGGAGTCTCAGGTCAATCCACGATCACCTTCGGGGGATTAAGCAGTTTGGCCGGTACCGCCAATAAGACGATCACCTCGGGAACGAATGTGACGGTCGTTTTTAATAGTGATCTCTCGCTCAATTACAACGGTCCCACGAAGGGAAGAAATCTGGTCCTTCAAGGTGAAGGAAATTACTTCATGAATGGCAATATTTTCGGAACAAACGTCACAACACCGACGACTCCCTACATTTATGGGGTAACCGAATCGGGAACTGGAACGGTAACACTCAACAGCACCAACTCCACCTTCGGCGTTCTACAAATCAATTCAGGCGTCTTTGTCGTTGGCTCACCCAATGCGATTCCAATCAGTGCCGATGTGACTAATAACTCTGGCGGAGTCTCGTCGGTTATCGACCTCAACGGCAATAACGACGTGGTCTCCTCGCTTTACATGGACGGTGGTGTACTCACCAATTCCAGCACGAACGCTGCGGTGCTGAGTGCGACCAACGGTTTCACGTTGGCAAGCGGTGGATCTGGAACCTCGACGGTGGTGGCGGCGACGCTTGGGGATTATTCGTATGTGACGACCAATAATATTACCAACTCCGGTTCCTCGATCTTGAGAGTGGTTACCTCGACCAACCCTGGCACGGCCGGAGCCGCGATTATTAGTTCGAGTAACAGTTACAGTGGGGGAACGGTTCTTAACGGAGGGACCTTGGAAGTGATGAACAGCAACGCGTTGGGATCTGGAACGGTCACGATGTCGAGTGTAAACGGCACCAATCCATCGCTTGTGAGCGGGTTCCAGGCGAGCAACGGGTTTAGTAACAACACATGGTTGTTGAGCAACGCGATTGCCTTGAGCAACTCGTACACGACGAATGTGGTGGGTAGTGTGACCAATGTGGTGACCAACGGGTCGACCAACACGCTCAATGCGAATGGCAGTCGGGTGGTGGTTGCCGGTCAGGTAAGCGGGCCGAGCAATGCGTTGCTTGTGCTGCAGAATGGCACGGCTGGCAGCAGTGTGGAGTTGGTGAGGAGCAACAGTTATGCTGGGGGGACGATCCTGAATGCTGGGACGTTGATCTTGGATAATGCTGGTGGGCTTGGGAGCGGGGCATTGACGATGACCAACGGTGGGGTGCTTGTGCCTGCGACGAACATGAATCTTGGCAACGCGTTGGTGTTGCAGGGTCCGGGATTTGCGACCAACACGATCAATGCGAACGGGAACAACCTGACCTTGGGCGGAGTGATATCGGGTGGTGGCAATTTGTTGCTCAACGATACGGTTGGCGGCGGGTATATTGTGCTCAACGGGACGAACAGCTACACGGGATCGACGGTGTTGAACGGTGTGGGGGTTGGAGTGGGCAATGGTTCCGCCTTGGGAGGAACGAATGGATCGCTTGCGATGACCAATGGGGCGACGCTTGATATGGCGGGCAATGCGGTGAGGAAGGGATCCTTCTCGATGAGCGGAGGATCGCTCTATGATTCGCTTAGCGGGGCGGTGTTGACGGCGGCAAGTTATGCGCTCAACGGGGGGAGTGTTTCCGCGGGGCTGGGAGCTGGCGTGATGACGGTGGGTGGATCGGCAACGACGACGCTTTCGGCGCCGGCCGGGGCGACGAGTGTGACCGTCAATAGTGGGACGCTGGTGTTGGGATCCTCGTTGTTACTGAGCAGCAATGCGAGCCTTGCGCTAAACTCGAACTCCCTGCTCAACCTTGGCAATTCGCAGAGTGAGACGGTGGCGAGTGTGACGCTGAATGGAGGGACGGTGACCAATGGGACGCTGAACGCCTCATCCTACCTGTTGAATGGTGGGACGATCTATTCGAGCCTTGGAGGTGGCAGTATCACGGTGGCCTCCGGGACGACGGTATTGGGGACGGCCGGGATCCTGAATGCGGCCTCACCGCTGTTGATTGCGGGTGGGACGTTGAACATTGCTGGCAATGAAACGGTCAATAGTTTTGCGATTTCCTCGGGAGTGCTGACGAATGCGAGTGGGTCGGCGACGTTGACGGCCGGGGGTTTTGCGTTGAACGGCGGTTCGGTGCTGGTGAGTCTTGGTGGAAGCGGAGCGGTGACGGTGGGTGGGAATGGGACGATCAGCCTGAACGGGGTGAATAGTTACACGGGAGGGACGGTGATTAATTCTGGAAGCCTTGCGGCGAGTTCGATCGGATCGGGGAATTTGTCACTCAATGGAGTTTCCAATGCGCCGGTGAGTTATATCGACACGATGAGTGGCGGGACGCTGGCGTTGTCGGGAGGGGTGTACCTGAATGGATATTCGACGATAGCGTTGGGTAATTCGAACCTGATCAGTGGAAGTTCGATAGCTATTAGCGGGTCGAGCAACTATCTGGCGATATCGGGGCTCTGGACGAACGGGGTATACGATTTGGTGTCGGGATCGAGTCTGAACGGGAGTGGGGTGGCCCTGGAGGTGCAGGGTGGAGGAACGGCCTCCTTGGGAGGCAGTACGATCCGGGGACGAACGGCGTATGATTTCTATGCGAGCAACAGTTCGCTCTACATGACCGTGACGGGTAATGCGTACAACCTGAACTGGAGTGGGGCGCAGGATTCGAGTTGGAATACGACGAGCACGAACTGGGTGCAGGACATCAATCCCGGGACGAACATTAATTTCTTAAGTTACGATGCGGTGACCTTCGGGGATGCGGCGACGGCAGGGGCGATCACGGTGACCAATGCGGGAGTGCTGGCGAGTTCTGTGACGGTGACCAACGCGAGCGGAACGGTGGCGCTTGGGGGAGGGACGATCACGGCGAGTTCGTTTGCCAATACGGGGGCTGGGAACCTGTCGGTGAGTAACGCGTTGGTGCTTGGAGCCGGCACGTTCAGCAACACGGGAAGCGGAAGCGTGACGCTGGCGGGTAATTTTGTCTCTGGTGGGTTCGTGCAGGCCGGGAGCGGGACGGTGGTGCTGGCCGGAACGAACACGTTTACCAACGGGACGACGATCTTGCTTGGTAAAGTGTTGCTCTCAAACGGAAGTGCGCTGCCTTCGAGCGGGGCGGTGACGGTGGCAGGGAGCGGAACGCTGGATTTGGGAAGCGGGGTGTACACGAACAGGGCCGCTGCGGTGTATCTTGATGGCGGGTCGATCGTGAACGGACAGCTCAATGCCTCCTCGTACAACGTGACCAACGGATTGATCGGTGCCTCGCTCTCGGGAGTTGGAGCGTTGACGAAGAACGGAAGCGGGACGGTGACCTTGACGGGCAACAACACGTACACGGGAGGGACGCTCCTTAGTAGCGGAGCCCTTGTGGTGAACACGACCTCGTTGCAGCGCAACATCACGGACAACGCCTCCCTGGTGTTCAACCAGAGCGGAAGCGGAACCTATAGCGGCGTGGTCTCGGGAAGTGGATCGCTGACGATGACGGGAGGCGGAACGCTGCGACTCAACGCTGTCAACACGTACACGGCAGGAACGCTGGTTCAGAACGGAACCTTGGTGGTGAAGACGACGAGTCTGAGCGGACTGGTGACCAACAATGCCTCGGTGGTGGTGGATGCCTCCTCGGGAAGCGGCACCTTTACGGGAAGCATGAGTGGAACGGGATCGCTGACGGTGAGTGGTAGCAGCACGCTGACGGTGCTGACCTTGGCGGGTATTAACAATTACACCGGGGGAACGCTTGTGACGAATGCGACGCTGGCGGGAACGAGCGCGAGCCTGTATGGAGCGATCACCAACAACGGTGTGGTTGTCTTCCAGGATAGTGGCACGGGGACCTTCGCGGGGGTCATCAGTGGTTACGGAGGGGTGACGATGAACGGGACGGGAACGCTCACCTTCAACGGAGCCAACAGCTATACCGGCGGCACCTTGGTGACCAACGGAGCGCTGGCGGGAACGACGACATCGCTCCAGGGGGCCATTGTGGACCAGTCGCTGGTGATCTTCACCGATAGCGGCACGGGAGTCTATGCGGGCAACTTGAGTGGATGGGGAGCGCTGCAGATGAACGGAGCGGGCACGGTGACGCTTGGTGGAAGCAACAATTACTCGGGCGGGACGCTTGTGAGTGCCGGAGCGCTGGCAGGGACGACGGCGAGTCTGCAGGGAGCCATCACCAACAATGCCTTGGTGGTCTTTGGAGATGCCGGTAGCGGGACGTACACGGGCAAGATGAGCGGGGTGGGAGCGCTGCAGATGAATGGAGTTGGCACGGTGACGCTTGGTGGAAGCAATAATTACTCGGGCGGGACGCTTGTGGTGAGCGGGACGCTGGTCGGGACGACGGCGAGTCTGCAGGGAGCCATCACGAACAACGCGCAGGTTGTCATTGCGCAGAGTGGAAGCGGAACCTACAGCGGCGTGATGAGTGGGTCGGGGGCATTGGGCGTGAGTGGAGTTGGCACGGTGACGCTGACCGGAAGCAACAACTACTCGGGAGGGACGCTTGTCAGTGCCGGGGCACTGGTAGGAACGGGCGGTAGCATCCAGGGAGACATCACGAACAACGCCCAGGTGATCTTCACGGATAGTGGGACGGGAGCCTACGCTGGCAGCATGAGCGGCACGGGATCGCTGCAGATGAACGGGGCGGGAACGCTGACGCTTGCCGGAAACAACAGTTACTCGGGCGGGACGCTTGTAAAGAACGGCACGCTTGCGGGAACGAGCGCGAGCCTGCAGGGAGCCATCACGAACAACGCTCTGGTGATCTTCAGTGATTCCGGCAATGGAACCTACGCGGGAGACAACTCGGGTAACGGGATGAGTGGCACGGGATCGCTTGTGATGAACGGGGCGGGAACGCTGACGCTTGCCGGAAACAACAGTTACTCGGGCGGGACGCTTGTAAAGAACGGCACGCTGGCGGGG